>ERZ773217.13-NODE-13-length-155160-cov-9.263692_pt1 | contig 155160 bp, 132 predicted proteins | sample MGYA00580995_ERZ773217 | MGnify/ENA primary metagenome ERZ773217 (study PRJEB29015, sample SAMEA2737772) | human gut metagenome | biome: human gut; feature: human-associated habitat; material: faeces | place: China | collected 2012 ...
TTCTTTTCATAAACCGATAAAATCACGACTTGCGAGAGGACGCTTATATCTGCCCCTTCACAATCTATAAAAGCACCACAGAATCTGCAACACTACGTCCGTTAAACTCTGGTTTAACCGCGCAGGACAGCAATATTGCGTTTTAATGAAACAAGCGCTGCATCCACATCTGCCCGTGTCGTATCGCCGCAGAGTGTGATTCTTATCGTGCCTGGTGCATATTCTTCCGGCACTCCCAATGCCTTGATCACATAAGAAATCCGTTCTTCACCTGTATTACATGCGGAACCGCCTGATGCACAGATTCCATCTTCGTCCAGCAAAATCAACAGCGATGCCCCCTCAAGTCCTTTAAAACTAAAATTCACATTTCCCGGTAACCGGATACTGCGATGTCCATTCAATTTTGCATCCGGAATTTCATGCATCACACGCTCGATCAGATAATTGCGAAGCATAATTTCTTTTTGTACTCTTTTTCTCATGTTTCCGTAAGCAATCTCTGCTGCTTTCGCCATTCCTACAATTCCGGCTACATTCTCCGTACCGGCACGTTTTCCTCTCTCCTGACTTCCGCCATGGATAAAAGATGGGATATCAATGCCATCACGGATATACAAAAAACCAACGCCCTTCGGTCCATGAAATTTATGTGCACTTGCGCTCAGCAGATCGACCGGATAATAATTTACGGAAAGTGGTATCTGGGCATACGCCTGCACAGCATCTGTATGGAATAAAATCTGTTTTTCGCGCGCAATTTTTCCAATCTGATAAATTGGCTCGATCGTTCCGACTTCGTTATTGGCAAACATCACAGAAATCAACGTTGTATCCGGTCTTATAGCATCCATTACCTGTTCCGGCGAAATCAGTCCATCCCCGTCCACTTCCAGATAAGTAACATCATATCCCAGTTTTTCCAGATACTCGCAGGAATTCAAAATGGCGTGATGCTCAATGTTGGTTGTTATAATATGCCGCCCTTTTTTCTTACAGGCGGCTGCAACATTTTTTACTGCCCAGTTATCAGACTCCGAACCACCTGATGTAAAATAAATCTCTGAGGTTTTTGCATGCAGGGTTGCTGCAATGACTTCCCTCGATTTTTCCAATTCTCTTCTCGCATCTTCACCGATACTGTAGGCTGTGGATGCATTTCCATAATTTTCCTGTAAATAAGGTTCCATCGCCTGTTTTACAGCATCAGACATCTGAGTTGTCGCCGCATTATCCAGATAAATCTGTTTACTCATTTTCTCCTCACTTCTCTCATATACTAAATTGATGAATCTGGCACTTCCAAACGCACTCATTCGGTGTCCAGAAATTCGAATCCCGGGAGGTCAAATGTCAAAAAATCTATCTGTAAAAAGAACTTTATTTACCGGAACCCTGCTGCTCACAGCTGCCGGCATACTCTCCCGTTTCATTGGTTTTTTCTATAAGATATTCCTCTCACGCACAATTGGTGCAGAAGGTCTCGGAATTTACCAGCTGATTTTTCCTGTTATGGCTCTTTGTTTTTCGCTGACCTCCGCCGGAATCCAGACATCTGTCTCAAGATTTGTATCCAGTGAGATTGGGAAGCAAAATCCTGCAGGAGCCAGATTTTATCTGCTGATCGGACTGATTCTGTCTGTATGCCTGTCTGTTTTTACCGGTCTTTTTATGTGGAATCATTCTGAATTTATCGCAGGCTCGTTTCTGCAGGAAACGCGCTGCGCCCCGCTGATCAAAATACTGTCATTCTGTTATGTTCCGTGCAGTATCCACTCCTGCATTAACGGTTATTATTACGGATTAAAAAAAGCGCTTGTGCCGTCTCTCTCCCAGCTTGCAGAGCAGTCAGCGCGTGTCGGGGGTGTCTATCTGATTTATCTCGTTGCACAGAGTAACGGCCGATCCATTGCCATCTCTGACGCCGTGTGGGGGCTTGTACTTGGTGAATTTGCAGGAATGCTTGTCTCCTTAAGCTTTATCGGTTTTGGAGCCTGTAAAGGCAATATAAGAAAAACGACATGGTCTTTGCTTACCATGTCGTTTCCTCTGACTCTCAACCGCCTGACACTCAATTTATTTACAGCCATCGAAAATCTCCTCATACCATACCAGTTAAAACTGTTTGGATACAGTTCCTCTGATGCACTGAGTATCTATGGCATCCTGACCGGAATGGCATTTGCCATCATCCTGTTTCCAACCGTCCTGACCAATTCCATCTCCGTTCTTCTGCTTCCGGTCGTCTCTGAAGCCCAGGCAAAACACAATGACAGACTTATCCGGGAAGCTATCATAAAAACAACCGAGTCCTGTCTTTTGCTTGGTCTGCTCTGCACGATCGGGCTTTTAGTTCTCGGTGATTTTATCGGAAACTTTATTTTCAAAAATGCGCTCAGCGCTGCTTTTATCACCACCATGAGCTGGATCTGCCCGTTTCTTTATCTCGGAAGCACGTTAAACAGTATTTTCCACGGACTTGGAAAACCTGGCATCACTCTGTTTTTAAACCTTTTCTCCTGCCTGATCCGTATCCTTTTTATTGTATTTCTGATCCCGGTTATCGGTATCAGAGGTTATCTGACCGGTCTTTTGGTCAGCCAGATCTCCCTTTGTGTCCTCGCCCTGCTCTGGCTTTACCGCCTGATGAAAAAGGACAGTCCCGGATGATCTCCAGGCTGCCCTTTTCTCTGTTCCTATAAAAATTTACAAGTTCTACAAAACGGTCTTTCCATGCTTTACAATTTGTCTGATGTTAAAATCTTCATCCACGATCACACAGTCGGCATATTTGCCATTGTCGATACTTCCATATTTCTCCCACAGTCCAACTGCTTTTGCAGGATTCTCTGTTGCACATGCCACAACCTCCTCAAATGGAAGTCCTGCTTCTTTGACTGTGAACTTCATGCAGTTAAATAAGTTGGTTACAGATCCTGCGATCGCACCGTCCACTGTCAGGGTTGCCTTATTGCCATGTACCTGAACTTCCTGTCCTCCCAGAGAATAGATTCCATCCGGCTTACCGGTTGCCATCATACTGTCACTGATCAGGATAATCCTGTCTTTTCCAAACATCTTAAAACTCGTGCGGATGGTGGATGGATGCAAATGTACACCATCGCAGATCATCTCAACCATAACATTTTCATTATCACAGGCTGCTCCGATCACGCCCGGTGCCCTGTGGGTAAATGGAGGCATTGCATTGTAAAGATGTGTCACCTGTCTCGCACCATGTTCAAATGCTTCCTTTGCAGTATCATAATCGGCGGTTGTGTGTGCCACTGACACGCGCACTTCCCCTTTTACGCTGTCAATAAATTCCATTGCTCCAGGTTCTTCCGGTGCCACAACGCAGACACGGTATAATCCGTCCGCCTCCTTCTGCAGCCTGCGGAACATCTCCGCGTCAGGTTTATGCACATATAATGGATTCTGAGCACCTTTTTTCTCCATGGAAATAAAAGGTCCTTCCATATAAATTCCGACTAACTCAGCCTCTTTTGTAAGCAGTGTCTCATCCGCTTTCTGCTCCTCATGGAATGTTTTTGCAGCTTTGCTGATCGTCGTCAGTTCCTCCTCCGACAATGTCATCGTTGCCGGGTGAATGGAAGTGATACCATTTTGCAGCTCATACTCTGCCATGTGGCGCATCGCCTCTACGGTTCCGTCACAGAAATCGACTCCTGCGCAACCATGAAAATGAATATCGATCAGTCCCGGGATCACATAACAGCCCGCTGCGTCGATTTCCTTTCCATCTCCGGAATCTGCTGCGAAAAAGCTGCCATCTGTCGCTACTTTCTTCTCAACGAATTTTCCATTTTCAAATACTTTACCGTTTAAAATCTTCATTGCGATTTCCCCCTTGTCCTGTCCGGTGCTTTTTTCTATACACGGAACAGCTTGTCTTTTTTTCTTAGCTTTTATTTTAGAATCCTGCTCATGGAAAGTCAAGTTTCACGCAAAAAAACACAGAAATATACAAAAAATGCACAAGAAAAACCCCGGAAATATAAACTTCCGGGGTTGTCTGTTATGAATCGTCATGAAAAACTACTTGTCCGCATTAAACACGTGATAAGTATTCACCTGTACGTGTATCAATCTTGATCACATCATCCTGCTCAACGAATAATGGAACATATACAGTTGCACCAGTCTCAACAACTGCTGGTTTTGTAGCACCTGTAGCTGTATCGCCTTTGAATCCTGGCTCTGTATCTGTAATCTTTAACTCTACGAAGAGAGGTGGCTCTACGGAGAATACGCTTCCGTTGTGAGAACATAACTTAACCATCTCGTTCTCTTTTACAAATTTTAATGCATCACCGATATCATCTTTAGATAATGCAATCTGGTCGTAAGTCTCAACGTCCATGAAGTAATATAAATCACCATCAGCATATAAGTACTGATAATCTTTTCTCTCGATACGTGCCTGAGGACATTTCTCTGTTGGACGGAATGTCTTCTCAACTACACCACCACTCTTAATATTCTTTAACTTAGTTCTTACAAATGCTGCACCTTTACCTGGTTTAACATGCTGGAATTCGATAATCTGATAAATGTTACCTTCTAATTCAATAGTGATACCATTTCTGAAATCGCCTGCTGAAATCATTCAAACTTCCTCCTTAAAAAATTGCGTACGAGCACAAGGCTCTCTGATTTCTCTATTCTATAATAAATAGCTGCACTTTTCAAGCTTTTTTTATGGAAACACAAACTTTATCATTCATATTAAAGAAAATACCACCTTTAAGCATGTTTCCTTTTTCTTAAAGATGGTACTTTCTTTATTCGTTTTAAAATATTATCCAATTGCTCCTGGAAGAATTAATGCAAAAATAACAGTTAAACTCATTATAGAGATTGACATTATAATCTGAGCTAATGTATATGTTTTTAAACCACCTTTTACATTAAACCCTGATAAATTAGACACTACCCAGAATCCGCTATCATTTACATGTCCTACACTAATCCCTCCTGCAAGCGCAGCCAATGCAATATACACCGGATGAATTGATACACTTGGGGCAATTGTTGCCATAATTGTCATTGCTGTAATTCCTGCTACAGTTCCAGATCCCTGCGCAATTCTAAAAATACAACCTATAAAATAAGCTAAAAACAATACCTTTAAAACTGAACCGCTATTAATATTCAATGTAGATACAAGTGCATTTCCAATATCTGTTGCTGCAATAACGGCACCAAACGAGCCGCCTGCCCCTGTAATTAATAATACAACCCCTGCTTGTTTCAATGCTTCATTTGCAGAGTTTTCCACTTTATTCTTTCCAAGATATTTATAACCAATAAGATATGCACAAAGTGTACCCAGCATAATTGCTACAATTTTATTTCCAAAAAACTGTGCAATCCATGGCACATTTTCACTGATAGCCGAAGCTCCTGTTCCAATAAGAATGCAAAAAACCGGAATTAAAATTGGAAGTAAGGAAACAAAAAAACCTGGTACTTTCTGAAGTTCATCCAAATCCTCTTCAACATAAATTTCAGCATCTTTATTTACATCTTTTTCCTCATTAAAAATTCCTCTATCTTGAATTTTAGTATACACAAACACAGATATTAATGTTGCAATCGCGCCAATAATCAATCCCATAATAACCATTGTTCCAAGATCAAAATTTAAGATACCTGGTGCTGCCAATGGGTTAGGTGTTGGAGGTACAAGTGTTTGTGCAATTCCATCTCCGATTGTTAATGCTCCTACGACATATGCAAGTGGTTTGTTCACCTCTCTTGCAACAGCTACTCCAATCGGGATGAGAATAATAAATGTAACATCAAAGAAAACAGGTATAGCAAGGATAAATCCAGCTGCTGCTACTGCATATAAAACATACTTATTTGGTACAGCATGTACAATTGTTCTTGCAATTACCTTCGCAGCTCCAGTATCACTCATTAATTGTCCTAAAATAACACCAAATCCAATCGGCAAGCCAATTCCTGCCATCATATTACCAAAACCTGTACCTATTGTTTCAATAGAATTTACAAATCCTAATCCACATGTTACACCCATATAAATACTTGCAATCACTAAACTTAATGCTGGATTAAATTTTGGAACAAGTATTAAAACAATCATAATTGCTATCGCTATCATTAGATTAACTACTAAAAAAACTCCTGACATTTGCGTTCTCCTTTATCCTATATTGTTTTATCTTATATCTCAGTTCTAGTTGCTATGTATGCTCCCTTAGATGCTGTTGTAACATTTTTCCGATATTGGTAGAGACATCCCTTTACCTGCTCTACCTCTTTTCGTACAACTTCTTTTCGCCTCTTACTAAAATCAACATCTGCTTCAATTATACCATTTAATACATCGACTGTAATCACATCACCATCCTGTAAATATGCAATTGGTCCATCATCCAATGCCTCTGGACATATATGTCCAACAAAACATCCATTGTTAGAACCGGAAAACCTACCGTCAGTAATGACACACACTTTGCTTCCAAGGTTCATTCCTACTAGAACTTTCATAACTTTATACATCTCTGGCATTCCAGGTCCGCCTTTTGGTCCTTCGTTACGGATTACAACAACTTCTCCTTCATGTACTTGTTTCGCCCTGATTCCAATTAATGCATCCTGTTCGCTTTCATATATTTTTGCTGGTCCTCTAAATAAAAGCGCTTTTTCCGGAATTGCGGATGGCTTTGTCACTGCTCCATCCGGTGCAATATTTCCCTTTAACACAGCTATTCCCCCACGTTTATGTACCGGATTAGATAAACCTCTTATAACATCTGTGTTTTTATTTTTGAATTCATCAATATTTTCTTTCGAAGTATGTCCTGTACATGTTATACCATCCAACATCAATATGGAAGCTAATTCCTTCATCATAACAGGAATTCCTCCAGCCTCATAAAAATCCAGTAATGTGTACTGTCCTGCCGGAATCATCGGAACCATATGTGGAACTGACATGCTTACTTTACCAAATTCAAAAATATCAAGATCAACACCTGCTTCATATGCTATTGCCAATAAGTGTAAAACAGCATTCGTCGAGCCTCCTATAGCAGAGTTGACTTTAATTGCATTTAATATGGCATCTTTTGTTACTATGTCTTTTATACATATATTATTCTTTACAAGATTCATCACTGCCTTGCCACTCTCAAATGCAATACTTTGTCTTCTACTATACACAGCAGGGATTGCAGCACTTCCTGGTAAAGAAATTCCCATGACTTCCGCCAAACAACACATTGTGTTCGCTGTTCCAAGCATAGCACAAGAACCTATTGTCGGTACTGCATTGTTTTCAATCCAATCAAATTCTTCCTTCGTAATTGCTCCACTTTTTAATGCTCCCTCTGACTGCTGAATAATAGAATGGTCTATGTATTCTCCACCATATGGGTTTCCCTCCTTCATTCTGCCCGGGAGAGTTGGACCTCCATTTACAAACACAGTTGGAAGATTTACACGAAGCGCTCCAAGAATCATTCCTGGAACTATTTTGTCGCATGATCCCAGAATGACCAATCCATCAAGTCTATGTGCCTCTGCCATTGCTTCAATATCGTCTGCAATCATTTCACGTGTTGGAAGAATATACTGCATACCTTTATGACTCATTGCCACACCATCACAAGCACCTATTGTACCAATCTCCACTGGTGTACCTCCTGCAGCATATATTCCTTCTTTTACTCTTTGTGTTAACTGTTTTAACACTACATGCCCTGGACAAACCTGGTTATATGCATTGACTACCGCTATAATCGGATTCTTCAATTCATCGTCTGTAAAACCTGATGACTTATACAACGCTCTTACATTTGCCCATTCTGCTCCATTTAAAATATCACTACTTCTTTTCATATTTCTCCCTTCTTCGTTTTGTAATCACATCATCATGTCATATGATGTCTTAAATTATAAAAGTCTATATGTATATTTTCAATTGGTATTTTCACAAAAAATGCATTTTATTTTTTATGAAATATACACAAAAAAAGATTAAAATTCCAAAATGTTTTTTTAGAATTTTAATCTTTTTAAAATCACTTTTTCTTTAACAACTCAAGATTTTCACGGTTCTCTTTCATATGTGCTTTCATTGCTTCATATGCCGCAATAGCATCATGGCTTCGAATTGCATCTACAACTTTCTGATGTGTAAGTGCGGCGGTGCCAGCGAGCTCATGATTCGTCAAATCTACATAGATTGATACTCCCTGTGCAATTAAAGGAATAATTTGTTCTACAATTGAATTACCAGTAATACTTGCAATCTTTGTATGCAGCTCAATATCTCGTTCACTATAATTTTCACCATTACAAATCATACTCTCGACTTCATCGCACAGTCGTTGTAAGTCCTCTATGTCCTTATCTGTAGCTTTTTGAGCTGCAATTTTGGCAATTTGTGGTTCCAACATTGCTCGGAAATCACTTAAATCCTCTGCAAGTTTCTTTTTATCTGATGCAAATCGGAATCCTAACGGATCTCCTATTTTTCCAATATCATTGCATACAAACGTGCCCTTTCCTCTTCGTATTTCTACCACGTTCCTAGATTCCAGTATTTTAACTGCCTCACGAATTGTTCCTCTTCCCACACCTAGTTTTTCCACCATATCCATTTCGTTAGGAAGCTTATCTCCAGGATTCCATTGATTTTCAATTATCATCTGCTCAATCTTATCAGCAGCCTGTTCAGCTAGAGAACGGCTCTCAAGTTCTCCCACTTGCATCACCTTACCCTCTCTTAGTTTCTTGTCTCAATTTCGTGGATCATATCAATTCTTGTCTGATGTCTTCCACCCTGAAATTCTGCATCTAAATATGCTTTTACAATGTCTTTTGCAAGCTCGCTTCCGACAATACGCGCGCCAAATGCAATAATATTGGCATTATTATGCTCTTTTACCAGTCTTGCAGTTGCACAGTCGGAACATACTGCTGCGCGGACACCGTTTACCTTATTTGCTGCGATGGAGATTCCTACTCCGGTACCGCAGATCAGTATTCCGCAGTCAGCCTCGCCGCCTACAACTGCACGTCCTACTTTCTCTCCGAACTCCGGGTAATTACAGCTCTCATTGCCATCTGTTCCAAAATTTACAACTTCGTGTCCAAGACTTTTCACATAGTCCATGATGATAAATTTCAATTCTGTTGCTGCATGATCGTTTCCAATTGCGATTTTCATTTTTAATGACTCCTTTTTCTTTCTATCTGTACGGTCTGATGCCGTTATTTACCTGTTTTGCTTCTTCCGGTATCTGGCATAGAAAAATAAAACAATTTTTTCCAGATACCGTTTTAATACGATCTGGATCTCCTCTTTCGGATGGATCGGTTTCACCAGAATAGTTCTGATTCCGGCAAGATTGGCACCGTAAACATCCGTAAAGATCTGATCACCGACGAAAATGGTATTCGTGGCATCCGTTCCCATCTCCTGCATTGCCCTGCGGTAATTGCCCGGTTTCGGCTTTCCTGCCTTATAAATATAAGAAACATGTACCGCATCATTGAACATTTTTACACGCGGTTCTTTGTTGTTGGACAACAGCATACACTGAAAGCCCAGTTCCTTTAAATGCGCAAACAAGGCACATGCCCGCTCATCTGCAGGTGCGCCATGCGGCACAAGTGTATTATCAATATCAAAGATGACTCCCCGATAGCCCTCCTCGTAGAGCCTGTCAAAGTCGATCACATATGTGGAATCCAAATATTCCCCAGGATAAAATTTTTCCAACATGAATGTCTGTCCCTTTCACTTTCTTTTCCGCAGAAAAATACCGTATGAATTTCATACGGTATCATAAATCATTTATAACCAGAAGTTTTCTTCTTCTCTTACCTGTTTGAGCTTCTCCGTAGATGCAAATGCATCATCACCAACAAAAAACTGGTACTGCTGCAGCACCTGATCTTTTTTCAGATCCGACAATGCCTTTTCCACATCCAGCTTTGAAATATCACTGTCGACGCCTTTCAAATCGTAAGACGCATCGGGCTGATATTTTGAATTAAAATCGGCAACTCCGTAATCTTCTTTCTGTGCTGCCGGTATCTGTTCGACTTTTGCATCCGTACTATCATTCTGTTCCACAGTACCTGTTACCGGTATCTGCTCGCTCTCCCTTGCCTCCTGAATCTGCTGGCTTCGAACTTCATTTATCTTTATGGAATTGTAATCATAAAATCCCGCGCCTGTGCGGATCCCAGATATATTCATACAATCTTCTCCACTAAAATAATATCATGATCTCATCACCCGATCATTCACTGCTTCTTTCTCATTACATATATCGACAAATCTGTTTTAGAGTTTAACCCCTATTTATCAAGCATCTTCTTCAGTTCGCTCATAAAAGTATTCACATCCTTAAATTCACGGTAAACAGATGCAAAACGTACATATGCCACGGAGTCGAGATTCTTGATCTTATCCATTACGATCTCTCCGATCAATGTACTCGGAATCTCCTTTTCCTCTCTGTTAAAGATCTCTGTTTCAACTTCATCGACAAGCTGATTGATCTGATTCACAGAAATCGGTCTCTTATGGCATGCTCTTAATACACCGGCTTCGATCTTGGAACGGTCGTACTGTTCACGGGCATTATCCTTCTTAATGACGATGAGTGGAATGGTCTCCACTTTCTCGTATGTCGTAAATCTCTTCCCACAATCATCACAAAGTCTTCTCCGGCGGATGGAATTATTATCATCTGCCGGTCTTGAGTCAATGACTCTTGTGTTTTCGCTGCTGCAAAAAGGACACTTCATAATCACTACCTCCAACCCATTAACCCCTATTATTTTCTAGTATATATGTCCTTTTTGCGATTGTCAACGAAATATTTTTTAAGATATACTTCTGTAAATTTGTACCAGTTTTATGCAAGGATTTCTTTTGCAAGTTCTTCCATTTTAGCAACGTCTGTGTCTTTCATTGTGGATTTGATGCTCACAACATTCTCACATATGTTTACCTCTTTCATACCCTCGAGAATACCCTTCATGCCTTTTGCTGCGCAAGGCGCCCAGGAACCGTTCTCGATCAGTCCGAAAGTACGTTTCTGGAGGTTCTTATGTACAAGGCGGTGCAGGAAATCTTCCATCGGAGGAAATACCCCTGCATCATAGGAAGCTGCTGCAAGAATGATCTTTCCATAGCGGAAAGCATCTGCAACTGCCTCTGCCATATCATCTCTGGTCAGATCCATAAATACTACCTTGGATGCTCCGTTTGCACGGAGTACTTCTACCATTTTTTCAGCGGCTGCTTTTGTATTTCCATGAATGGATGCGCAGGCAACTAAAACACCGTCCTCTTCCGGCTCATAGCTGCTCCATGTAAGATACTTTCCGATATAAAAACCGAGATTTTCTTTCAAAACCGGTCCATGCAGCGGGCAGATCGTCTGAATGTCTAACGCTGCCGCTTTTTTGAGCAGTGTCTGAACCTGCACACCGTATTTTCCAACGATATTGATAAAATATCTTCTCGCCTCGTCTGTCCACTCTTCCTCTGCGCTCAACGCACCGAATTTTCCAAATCCGTCTGCGGAGAAAAGGATTTTTTCCGTTTCTTCATATTCCACCATGACCTCCGGCCAGTGTACCATCGGTGCCATCACAAAATGCAGCTTATGTGTTCCGAGCTCTAATGTATCGCCCTCTTTTACCACAAGGCAGCGCTCTTCTAAATGTGCGATATCAAAAAACTGTGGCAGCATCGCTTTTGCCTTTGCGCTCAGTACAAGCTGTGCCTGTGGGAATTTGTCTGCCGCACGTTTGATATTTGCCGCATGATCCGGCTCTAAATGGGAAATGACAAGATAGTCTACCGTTCTTCCGTTTAACACATTCTCAAGATTTGCAAACCACTCGTCTGTTTTCCGCTCATCAATGGTATCCATAACCGCAACTTTTTCATCCAGGATCACATAGGAATTATAAGAAACTCCGTTTGGGATCTGGTACTGGCTCTCGAATAAATCTAATGTGGTATCGTCTGCTCCGATATACTTTACTGCTTCTGAAATATAGGTATCTTTCATAATGGCCTCCATATGTTTTTATCATCTAATAATAGGAATTATTACTGACATCAAGATAATACTTTGTGATGAAAATGTCAATGTTTTTCCTTTTCATTATGCTTATTTTTATACTACAAAATCTTCGTTGTCCACTTCGAGCAGTCCCAGACTTCATTGACAATATCCTGATAGAATTCCGGTTCATGGCAGATCAGAAGGATACTGCCGCGGTATTCCTGCAACGCGCGCTTTAATTCATCCTTCGCGTCGACATCCAGATGGTTGGTCGGCTCGTCTAAGAGCAGAACATTGGTCGATTTATTGATCAATTTGCAGAGTCTTACTTTTGCCTGCTCGCCACCGCTCAACACGCGGACAAGACTTTCGATATGTTTGGTCGTAAGTCCGCATTTTGCAAGGGCAGAACGCACTTCGTACTGGCTGAAAGACGGGAATTCTTCCCAAATCTCATCGATACAGGTGTTCCTGTTCTCGCCTTTGATCTCCTGCTCAAAATATCCGATCTCTAAATTCTCGCCGAGTTCCACAGAACCGCCAAGCGATGGGATCAATCCTAAAATACTCTTTAACAGTGTCGTCTTACCGATTCCATTTGCGCCGACAAGTGCAATTTTATGTCCACGCTCCATGGAGATATTTAACGGTTTTGACAGCGGTTCGTCATATCCGATCACAAGGTCTTTCGTCTCGAAAATATAGCGTCCCGGTGTTCTTCCAAGTTTAAAATTAAATTCCGGCTTCGGACGCTCCGCAGCAAGCTCGATGACATCCATTTTGTCTAACTTCTTCTGGCGGGACATTGCCATATTTCTTGTGGCAACGCGCGCTTTGTTCCGGGCGACAAAATCCTTTAATTCACTGATCTCCTGCTGCTGTTTGCGGTAAGCCGCCTCTAACTGGGATTTTTTCACCTCATAAACTTCCTGAAACTTGTCATAATCTCCGACATACCGGTCAAGGCGCTGGTTTTCCATATGATAAATAATATTGACAACATCATTCAAAAACGGAATGTCATGTGAGATCAAAATAAATGCATTCTCATATTCCTGCAGATAACGTTTCAGCCATGCGATATGTTCTGCATCCAGATAGTTCGTCGGCTCATCCAGAAGGAGGATATCCGGTTTTTCCAGCAAAAGCTTTGCCAGAAGAACTTTCATACGCTGTCCGCCGCTTAAATCCGTGACATCATGGGACAGTCCGAGATCAAGCAGACCGAGCGCTCTCGCCACTTCCTCCACCTTCGCATCAATGATGTAAAAATCATGCATGGTGAGTGTATCCTGAATGACTCCGAGTTCCTCCATCATCGCATCCATCTCGTCCGGTTCCGCCTCGCCAAGCCTGTCACAGATTTGGTTCATGTTTTCTTCGAGTTCAAACAGCCATGCGAACGCCGATTTTAACACACTCTCGATTGTCATTCCTTTGGTCAGTGTGGAGTGCTGGTCGAGATAACCGACACGGATGTTTTTCGCCCATTCCACTTTTCCCTCGTCCGGCATAAGCTTTCCGGTCACGATATTCATAAATGTGGATTTTCCCTCGCCGTTGGCGCCGACTAATCCGATGTGTTCTCCCTTCAAAAGCCGGAAAGACACGTCATTAAAAATTGCCCTGTCACCAAATCCGTGTGTCAGGTGTTCCACGTTTAAAATACTCATACTGAATCCTTTCGTTTTTAATTACATTGTTCAATTTTTCACAATTTGCTCTACTCTGGTTGGAAGTTTCGCAGTTATTTTTTACTTGTACAACATCTTCTTCTTCTTTTTCAGGACATGGAAATATGCCGGAAATAAAAATGCATCCGCAAAGATCCATGCCACCGGGCTTGCAAAGCACGCTGCCACGTAGCCGAAAACAGGCACAAACGCAAATCCGACTAACGTTCTTGCAACCATCTCAAACACTCCTGCCAGAATAGCAAATTTGCTGTATCCCATTCCCTGGATCAGGAAACGCACGATGTTGACAAATGCCAGTGGGATATAGAATGCACTGTTGATCAGCAAAAACAGTCCTGCATTGGAAACGACTTCCGGCTCTGCCTCTCTGACAAAGAAGCCTGCCAGCGTCCCACGGAAAAAGAACATAATGACAAATGCCAGCACCGCATACGCACATCCGAGAATGGACGCCGCCTTTAAGCCTCCGGAGACACGGTCCAGTTTTTTTGCCCCGACATTCTGACCGCCATAGGTTGCCATCGTAGAACCCAACGCATCAAACGGGCAGCAGAAAAACATTCCGATCTTGCTTCCGGCTGTCATTGCGGCAACCGCATGAGAGCCAAGGGAGTTGACCGCACTCTGTAAGATAACGCTTCCGATCGCCGTGATGGAATACTGCAGTCCCATCGGAACGCCCATTCCACACAATGTCATCATGTACGTTTTATTTACCTGCATTTCCTCTTTTTCCGGATGCAGTATCTCAAAATGTCTGATACTGTAAATAAGGCATCCCACACCGGAGATCAGCTGTGAGATCACCGTTGCCCATGCTGCACCTTCCACTCCGGTTCCGAGCACTACGATAAAAAACAGATCCAGTCCGATATTAATGACCGCAGCGATCACCAGAAACACAACCGGTGTCCTGCTGTCCCCCATGGAACGGATAATTCCCGAAACCAGATTGTACAGATAGGTGACCGGAATCCCCCAGAAAATGATCACAATGTAACGGTATGCATCATCAATGATATTTTCCGGCGTGCGCATCAGCTCCAGGATCGGCATACAGAAGATGACCGTCACGATCGTCATTACCACTGCAAAAATCGCAGAGAGGTAAATAGCGTTCATCATAAAGCCACGCATGCCATTATAGTCTCCTGCGCCGAATTTGTGTGCCAGAGGAATCGCAAATCCGTTGCACACTCCCATACAGAATCCGATGATAAGAAAGTTGACGGAGCCTGTGGAACCTACCGCTGCAAGGTCATCTACTCCGAGGAAACGTCCTACGATCAACGTATCCATCAGATTGTAAAACTGCTGAAATAAAAATCCAAACAAAAGTGGTACGGAAAATCCAAGAATCAGCTTCATTGGCGATCCGTTTGTCATATCCTTCGTCATATCTTTTTCCCTCGAAAAAATTGTGGTGATATCACATATCACTACAATAAGTATTAAAAACTTCAAAAAACGTATCCGTCTTCATCCCGGAACCTGTCTCAAGTTCCAGATTCTCCCAGAGTTCTTCGTTGATATTCGAACTCAGGGAAGAAACAAATCCATTGTATTCATCATCAAAAGCTTCTTTTTCTCTTTTGTCTACAATATTGGCTTTGTTCGCCTCCGTCAGCTCCTGATTGTATTTGTTCAGGCATTTAATGAAATAAAAGCCTCCATCCACTGCGATCTTACCGGAAACCTCATCATTTTCCATCTGAAATGCGATCTCTTCTACTGCAGCCGGGAGGTCATCCCTTGAAATATTTACCTGAATGCTGCCAAGCTCATTATAATTATTGGCGAGTGTTGCAAAATCTTCTCCCTGGGCTAATCTGGATGCGATCTCATTTGCCCGGCTCTCATCCGAAACAAAAATCTGCATGATTTCCATCACCCGTGCCTCATCATCGCTGACCTCCTCATTCACAGCTTTTGTGAGTGAATGGTACACTTTCTGTGCCAGCGCATAATGCTCATAGTACTCTTTGATGTCACTCTCCGAAACACCCATATAGGCAATCTCATCCTCCGTGAGAGATGCAAAGTACTCCTCTGCTGCCTGGGCGATCTTTCCATTTTCTTCTTCGGAAAGCTCCATTTCTTTTTCTTTTGCAAGCTGGTCTAAGCAGACCACCTGTGCCAGTTCCTGCATTGTGATATTTTTCACATAATTTTCCAGAGAACTGTCTCCAAAATCATGCTGCCAGAGATCAAGTCCATAGGCAGTTCCGTAAATATTCTGGTAATTCACAAGATATACCTTCGCCTCTTTCAGCCCACAGGACACGTTTCCGATTCGAAATACCTGGCGATTGTTCAATGTGTTTGAGACGATCACTTCCTTATTTCCAATCTTACATCCTGTGAGCAGAAAGGAAAAGCAGAGCAGACATATCAGTGCAATTTTTTTTCTAATATTTTTCATGCTTTTCTTTTAAGCTTCCATAGCTTTTAAAATGCTTCTTGCAACAGAGATTCCGTTTGCGGATGCCTGCTGCAGTCCACGGGTTACAGATGCTCCGTCACCGATGGCACGAAGACCTTTTACGCTTGTCTCAAAGTCTCTGTTTACAACAACCTTGTTCGAGTAGAATTTTACTTCAACACCATATAATAAAGTCTCATCACTTGCAATACCCGGTGTTACCTTATCAAGTGCAAGGATCATCTCCTCGATATCCACCATAATACGATGTGGGAATACAAGGGAAAGATCTCCAGGTACTGCATCCTTTAAAGTAGGAATCAGGTTATTTCTGCAGAGACGCTCCTCTGTCGTTCTTCTTCCTCTTCTGAAATCACCGAAGGTCTGTACTAAAATTTTTCCGTCGCAGAGCATGTTGGAAAGCTGTGCAATCTGTTTTCCGTACTCGATTGGTGTTTTAAATGGCTTTGTGAAATTCTTGGATACAAGAATTGCAAAGTTGGTGTTGTTTGTCTTTAAATCTTTGGATTTATAAGCGTGTCCGTTTACAACTGCAAGTCCATTGTCATAGTACTCAGTTGCTACTTCACCGGATGGATTCGTACAGAATGTACGCACTTTATCGTCAAATGTAGGTGTGTGGTAAACTAATTTTGCTTCGTAAAGGTTATCGTTTAAGAATTCCATAACCTCATCACGCACTTCCACACGGACACCGATATCTACCGTACCAACCTGCGTCTCGATTCCATGACCGTTACAGATATGTGAGAACCAGTCTGCTCCCTCACGTCCGACTGCAGAAACGATCTCTTTTGCATAGTAAGTCTCATCTTTGTCTGTCACAAGACCTTTCACCTGATTATCCTCAATAATAATATCTTTGACCATGGTATTGAATTCCATCTCAACACCCTGCTCTAACAGATGCTCCTGCAATCTGGAATAAATCTTGTATCCTTCCTCTGTTCCAAGGTGACGGATTGGACATTCAATCAGTTTTAAGTTTGCTGTGATTGCTTTTCTACGGATCTCGCGGATTTCTTTTTCTTTATCCACACCGTAAACTTTTGTATCTGCTCCGAATTTCAAGTAAATATCATCCGATTCTTTTAATAACGCAACTGTCTCGTCATATCCTAAAATCTCTGGAAGATTTCCACCTACATCCGGAGATAAAGATAATTTTCCATCGGAGAATGCTCCGGCTCCGGCAAATCCGGTCGTGATGGAACATGGCTGACAGCCTACACATACTTTTGTCTTTCTCTTTGGACACTGTCTGTTCTCGATACGGCGTCCTTTTTCAATCATTAAAATTTTCAGGTCTTTGTTGGCATGGATCAGTTCATATGCACAGAAAATACCGGAAGGACCTGCCCCAATAATAATCACATCATAATTTTTCATGTAGTTTTCTCCTTGTCAAAATGCCTTTTTTACAGTCTTTTTCTGCTGCAAAAGGACGTTCTCATTCTGCCTGCTTTGCAAACTTTTTGAGTATAATAAACATTTTTTCTTTTGTCAATCCCATTCCGGGAAATTTATAAAAATTTAAGCTTCCACGATCAGATATCTGCCATCCGGGAGGGCAAATACTTCGCTTGCCTCCTCTAAATCCTTAAGTGACATTCCCTCGATATCAGCCCCCTGATCTTCGAAATAGGCTTTTACCTCTTTCAGATTCTTACAGACAACCGCCATGCAGTCCTCTAAAAATTCCTCTGCCTCTTCCATTGTCTCTGCCACCGGCTCCGGCAGTAACTGTTCCTGATGTGCCAGAAAATATTCCAAACATACTTCATCAAATTCGCTCATAATGTATTCTCCTTTGCAATTGTCTGTATCATTAACACCTGATTGATATGCAGTTTACCATAGATATGGATCAATTCCAAGCTTTTGCAGTTCCTCATAAATACGTGCAACAGGCAGTCCGACCACATTATTGTAGTCCCCCTCGATTCCCTCAATATAGATCGCACATTTCCCCTGGATTCCGTATGCTCCCGCCTTGTCCATCGGCTCTCCGGTCGCCACATAACGGTCAATCTCAAGTTCTGATAACGGCTTCATGGTAACCGCTGTTTTCTCATAAAAGGTATGTGCGCCCACCCGTCCGTTTTTGTCCAGAAACACAAATGTAACTCCTGTATACACGGCATGTTTTCTTCCCGACAGAAGCGTGAGCATCCGTTTTGCATCGGCTTCATCCCTCGGCTTGCCAAGGATGGTATCATCACATGCAACGATGGTATCAGCCCCGATCACTAAGATATCCTGCGGTGTCATCAGTTCCTCGTGTCCATTCTCGTAGGCTTTTACCAGACTTGCGACCTCTTTTGCTTTCTGCTCGGAAAGTTCCATCACAACCTCCTCCGGCACGCTTTTCGAGATAACTTCCTCTCCCTTTGCCGGACAGATTTCAAATTCCAGTCCGATCTGTTCTAACAATTCTTTTCTTCTCGGCGAAGCCGAGGCAAGTATGATCTGTCCCATAAATTTCCTCACTTAACCATTTACTTTTTCTTGACTCAAACTTCGCACTTAAATAAGTGCCTATGCACCTTGAAAATTCAATAATAACTGGCATAAATATAGCATGAAACCGTCTGGTTTTGATATAATTGAGTTGTTCAGAAACAATTACAAACTGGAGGCTCATGCTATGAATAAAAGTATAACACAAGCGACCCAAGATGATAAGCAGATTTCGAAATCTATCAAAAGATTTTTTACAAGATTTCATATATCCTCAGCTTTGAAAGTATCCAACACCTACAAAAAGAAATGGATTCCGGTAACGGAAATCTTCCAGTATCTGTTTCTGCTGATTTTTTCAAACAGAAGCATGTACATGAATTTGATTACAGGTCGAAACACTCCTGGTTTTGCAAAGGATACGGTGTATCGTTTCATGAAGATGATACAGATTAACTGGATTCGTTTTACAACGATTCTTTCTTCCCGGATCATCAAAGAAGCTATCATTCCACTGGATTCCAAAGATCGTACCAATGTCTTTATCATTGATGATTCCATGTTTGAACGCAACCGTTCCAAAAAGGTGGAGCTTCTTGCAAAAATCTATGATCACGCAAAACATAAATATCGTTTTGGATTTCGAATGCTTACGCTTGGATGGTCAGATGGAAGTACGTTCCTGCCGGTAAACAGCATCCTTCTTTCTACAGAAAACAAGAAAAATCGTATCAATGAGGCTGTAAAAGCAGACAAAAGAACCTTTGGCTACAAACGCAGAAAACTTTCCATGGAAAAAGGAACATCTGCCATGCTTTCACTTTTAAATACAGCTAAAAGAGCTGCAATTCCTGCGAAATATGTTCTTTTTGACAGCTGGTTTTCATCCCCAAGTACGCTTCATGCGGTAAAAGGGATTGGATATGATGTAATCGGCATGGCTAAGAAAACCCCAAAGATGTTCTTTCGTTACAATGGGGAAGATATGTCTTTGGTTTCTATCTACAACAGGAATAAAAAGAGACGCGGAAAATCAAGATATCTGCTCTCTGTTATGGTCGATGTTGTAAAGAATGGTGAAATCATTCCGGCAAAAGTGGTTTATGTCCGTAACCGCAACAAACGCAAGGAGTACCTCTGTCTTATTTCTACAGATATAAATCTGACCGAAAACGAAATCATCCGAATTTATGGAAAGCGCTGGGATATAGAGGTGTTCTTCAAGGTATGCAAAAGTTATCTTAACCTGAGCAGAGAGTGCAATTCTCTGTCCTATGATGCAATGACAGTGCATACCGCAGTTGTTTTTACTCGATACATGATGTTATCGCTGGAAAGCCTGGAATCTAATGACAGCCGGTCTCTTGGCGAACTCTTTTTATACTTTTCTGATGAGTTATCTGATATCACTTGGATACAGGCATTTCAAATGTTACTTCAAATGTTCTGGACAATGTTTGAAGAAAATACCGAGTTATCAGATGAGAAAATCAACGAAATGATGGAGACATTTATGAATGCACTTCCAGTGATGTTGAAAACCCAGTTGCATGCTGCATAAAAGTGGAACATTGACAACGAAATAACTGCCAGATATTGAATTTTCAAGGTGCATAGCTAAAATTTATGTGCGAAGTTTGAGTTAATTATAAATACTTGCTAAAATCTTGCGTAATCTAGCAATATTTTGACGTAATCCACAAGAATACAACGTAACCGCATTGATGCAAACGATATTTAAAGCAATATATAGCCAGCAGTGATGTATTATGTTAAAAAGCAATCCATACAGACCGGGGGCAGGATTCATACATTCCATCTGCGATACACCTTTGCCTTGATTCCAAAAGTTCTATCAGCTTGGCTGCTATGTAATAGGTCATGTCATCGATTGTCTCAGGTTTGCGGTAAAACGTCATTATGAGTGGGATAATGCAGACTCCAGAAATCATGGAAAGCTTGCCAGTGCATCCTTCCTTTCTTCTGTAATCAGTCACATCTTCCACAAATTTCGCATAAACTTTTAATTCTCTTTGCCAGATTTCCTGTAAGAACCTCTTTTTCGATTCGCCACTCCCAGTTTCCGCCAAGTGTAGATGGTGTATTCATTCTCGCCTCATTTCCAAGTCCAATATAATCCTGCATTGGTATAATTGCAGTATCTGCAACACTTGCCAATGCTGTCCTTATCATCTCCCATGCTGGTTCATCTTCACTGTGAAGGTTTAAAAAGCTGTCTGCAAGTCTTTTATCATCCTCAGGAAGATGCATATACCATCCCGCTGTTGTCTCATTATCATGTGTTCCAGTATAAACCACACAATTATGGCTGTAATTGTATGGCATATAGTCGCTGGCTTCCCTTGAATCAAATGCAAATTGCAATACTTTCATTCCCGGAAATCCACTGTCTTTCACCATCTGTATGACACTCGGTGTCAGAAAGCCAAGATCTTCTGCAATAATTTGCTTTTTTCCAATCTTTTTCTCCATCTCACGAAATAGTGCCACTCCTGGTCCTGCCTCCCAGTGCCCACCTGATGCAGTTTCATCGCCGTATGGCACAGACCAGTATTCATCAAATCCCCTAAAATGATCGATTCTTACAATATCATAAATACTACAGCAATATTCGACTCTCCGTATCCACCATGCATATCCGGTATTTCTATGATATTCCCAGCAATAAAGTGGATTTCCCCATAATTGTCCGGTTGCAGAAAAAGCATCCGGCGGACATCCAGCCACAGCAATCGGTTTTTTTTGTTCGTCCAGTTGAAATAACTGTGAATTAGCCCAGGTATCTGCACTGTCAAATGCAACATAAATTGGAATGTCCCCAACAATTTCTATCCCCTTCTCATTTGCATACCGCTTTAACTTTTCCCATTGCCGTATAAATATGTACTGTAAAAATTCATAGAAAGCTATATTTTCTGACAGTTTCTGTCGATATTTATCTAAAGCTCCTTTCTTTCTTAGGCGGATATCTTCTTCCCAGTCAATCCAGCATATACCTCCAAATGATTCTTTCAGTGCCATATACAGACAGTAATCAGGCAGCCAGAATGTATTTTCTGACAGAAAGCTTTTATAATCCTCTGTTTCACTAATATTTTCAGCTTTTGCACTTTTAAATGCCTTCCTTAATACCTGAAATCTCGTTTTATAAACAGCTTCATAATTTACTTTCCCAGGTTGTTCTCCACAATCTGCTTTTTTACATTCCTCTTCTGTAAGCCATCTCGATTTTTGTAAAGATTCAAGATCAATATAGTAAGGATTTCCTGCAAATGTAGAAAACGACTGATACGGGGAATCCCCATAACCAGTTGGTCCAAGAGGCAGAATCTGCCATATTTTCTGTCCTGACTCTCCGAGGAAATCCACAAATTCATATGCTTCCTTTGAAAAACCCCCTATCCCATATTTTGACGGAATGCTTGATATTGCCATCAATATACCACTTTTTCTCATCTCTGTACTGCTTTCCTTTCTATTATTTCCAATAAATAACTACAGGTTTTCGTGGTGCCGGTCTCTGATAACTGATATCTGGATAACCCATGAGCATGCAGATACAAATATCTTCCTTTTTAAGATTTAGCAGTTCCAGTGCTTCGCTGCTTTCTTTTAATCCTCTCTCAATAAATCCGGAATACAGGCATCCAAGTCCTAGCGTATTGGCCATCAGTTCAATACTGTCTGCCGCCAGAATACCATTTACTGATGTTTTTGCAGCTACGATCAGCAGAATTGGTGCATTAAAAAAAAGATGGTCTTCTTTCCCCTGTGTCCTGCAGCACTGAGTATACATTCTGCTCCACAGACTGTCATACATACTGTCCGGGTCGATTTCTTTCATTTTTTTTCCAAATTGCAGCAATCCCCGCCATATATATGGTTTCACTTCTGGAAGTTTTTTACTCACTACGGTATAAGTTACATCCTGCGCATTTCCTGCTGTAGGTGTATATCGGCCCGCCTCTAATACCAACTGGATCTGCTCATTCGAAACAGGCTGATCTTTATAATACCGGATGCTCCTCCTGTTTTTAATAAGATTTAAAAATTCTTCTGCTTTTCTATTTCCGGTTTGTATTTCATCTTCGGTATCTCCTTGAATTTTTGCTGCATTCACAGGACATATTGCAACACAGTGACCGCATTCGAAGCAGTTTCCTATTATATGTGCCTTTCCCTCTTTCATGCTTATGTTATGTCCAAAGCAGTCTTTTTCACACTGCCCACATCCTATACAGCTTATTTTATCTATTACTACCATTTAATTTCTATGCTCCTTTTCGGTTATCTTCATATTCTGTAAACTGTCAGATTCCCTTTCGGTATTCATTTGGTGTCTTTCCGACAAATTTTTTAAACTGCTTGGAAAAATGTGCAAAACTGGGATACCCTGTCTCCGTAGCGATTTCGCTGATCGAATAATTTGTTTCCAGCAAAAGCTGTTTTGCCCTGCTCATTCTTACATTCTGAATATAAACGCTCAGAGATGATCCTGTTTCCTTGCGGAATAATTTCGACAGGTAGTTCGGGGACAGATAAAACTCTTCCGATATCTCACTTCTTGTCACGCTATCCAGATGTTTGTCTATGTATCTCCTGATGTCGGCAATCATTGTATCTGTTTTTTCCACATAAGAAACAAGTTCCCAGATTTTTCTGACTTCTTCTTCAATTAATTCTTCCATACATGATACACTTCTCAGTGCGAGCAATGCGTGTTCCTGGTTTCTTACTCTGCTTAACATCTGGTAAGTTGTCATATTATGGCTTACAAGCACATTATGGGCGATCATATTCCAATCCATCAGGACAACTTCCAGAAAAGTTGCATTTAAATTTTCAATCTGCTTCAAATGCGCAAAATATTCACGAATCGACTTATAAAGTTCCTCCAGTTTTCCTCTTTGTAAAAGTTCTTCCCATATTTCAGCTTCCGGATCATGGAAGAGTTCTTTTGCTGTCTCAGGAGAATTCCTTTCATAAATAATTCCGCTTTCCCTGTTCAGATTCTCCAATGCCTGTCCTTCAAGCTTCCTTACCATTACAGCAATTTCATCAATACACACATTTTCTGCAAAATAACATTGTACTCTTCCATGATAAAATGGAACGAATGCCTGTATGAACTGTTCCAGAGTTCTTTTTATATGATCCATTTTCCATTTTTCTTCCAGAATTACTGCATACTGAAATGGTCCATTATACATAATCGCTTCTGCTTCAATCCCATTCTTTTCTGCAATCTCATTCCAGACATTTTCACATGAAAATCCAAGTAATCCCTGTGTCAGGCGCTGTTTTCCTATGTCCGGTTCAAAGCAGAGCAGTCCCACACAAAATTGCTGATCCGGTTCATAAGTTAAACCTTCTTTCTTTATCCGGTATATTGCCGAATTATCTCTGCAGAAAATCAATTCGTCCAGAACATCTTTCCAAAACATTTCCTTAATGATACTCTGGTGGGAAAGCCAGTCATTTCCACATTGAAGAAGTCTTTTTTCTCTTTGGTACTTTACTCTGCTGTCAACCTGTTCAATCATTACTTCTTCTAATTTGGACGTTTCTATCGGTTTTAGAAGATACTGGCTGCATTTGTAATCAATTGCCGCCTTGGCATAATGGAAATCTGCATAACTTGTAAGGAGCAGTTTCTGTGTATCCATTCCCTTTTCCTGCATCCAGGAAAGTAATTCAAATCCATTTTCTTCCGGCATCTCGATATCTGAAATCAGGAAATCTATTTCTTCTTTTTCCATAATTGATTTTGCCTGGGCTACACTATAGCAGCCAAAAATCTCATCTATTCCAAAAGCACTCCAGTTTAACTGTCTTTTCAGGCCTTCTACTACATACTTATTATCATCCACGATCAAAAGTTTCATAATGTTTCCGTTTCCTCCGGTATAAGAATATCTACACAGGCACCACCCTCCTGGGTATTTCTGAATAATATCCTTGCCTTTTCCCCGTAAATCAACGATATTCTCTGCTTTACATTATTAATTCCGATGTGTTTTCCTCCTGTATCCGCTACTAGAGCTCCCTGGTTCAATTGCTCACACACTTCTTCTGAAAATCCTGCTCCATTGTCAGTAATACAGATAGAAACCATATTCCGCTCTGCCTTTTTTGCTGTAAGCCTGATTTTCAAGATACCCGCCCCAGTCATTGCATGTTTAATGGAATTTTCCAGGAATGTGCTTACACTTAAAACCGGAATCCGGGTCTTATCTGTTCCTGTTTCCAGCTCATATCGGAACTGTATTTCGTTTGCATTCCATTCTCCCCTGATTTTAATTAGGTTTTCCATATGGTGGATTTCTGCTGAAAGTGAGATCGTATCCAGACAATCTTGACATATATAGCGATAATATTTCGAAATACATACTGTCATTTTCTGAATCTTCTCTACATCCCCTATCTGAGCCATTCCTGAAATCATAGCCAGGCAGTTCACAAAAAAATGCGGACGGATCTGCAGATTTCTGAAATTAATTTCCAGCTGTTTTTTTTCCATCTCACTCTTACACAACTGCAGCGACAGACTCTCCACATGATTTCCCAGACTGTCCAGAATCTGATAAGCATCGTTTACTACATCTGGTGCCTCATTTTCTTTTTTCTGTTTCCTATATTCTTTTACTGAACGGTACCGGTCTAATACCTCCACCAGATTTTTCACAGGTATGATAAAATTCTTTCTCAACTGCCACATCATCACAAGCAGAACGATCAGAACTTGTAATCCCAGAGCAAACTGCAGTACCTGTAAGATCATAATCCTCTTCATCTCACTGTTCTGTTTCAGTACTTCACAGATTTCAAAATCACTGTTTACATCCTCAAGCTCATATATTGTTGCCCTGTGATTTTCCATGGATAAGTCGGTCTTATCCATATCCTCTTTCAAAACAAGTGAGATGCCGCCTCCAGATCCGTAATCCAGCTGACTTACGTCCTTTAAAAAATCCTCTTCTGTAATCCATGCTCCGAGAACAAATTGATCATATAACCAGAAAGATGCAATTATGTTTTCCTGCTCTGTCTTTATATATATCCACTTTCCATTTATAATTTTTTCTGAAGCACCGTCTTTCAGATATGGACGTATTCTCCGGTATCTTTCAAACGGAAGTTTTACTGCGGTAAGCTCTATAAAGTCATCATCTTCCCTGTTCATTGAGAAAAAATGATATCTATAATCACTTGCACTGCTTAGCAGTTTATATGTCACCTGTAGTTCTGAGATTTTTCCTATTTTAGACAGCTCATCCAATCCAAACATTCCTCTATAATCTTTTGAATCCACTGTAGTCACACCCATATAGCTGTCATTTCTCTTTAATTCATTCGTCACTTTTTCAACATACTGCTCTGTAAACTGCACAATATTCTTTTTTGCTTCATCCTGTTGTTTCTGATATGTATAACCAAATACAATCATACACACAATCTGGATGCAGATACTAAACACAAGTATTTTTCTCGAATTTTCTATTAAAAAACGACGATACACTTCTTTATCCTTTCACTGCTCCTAGTGTAATTCCTTTTTCGAAGTATTTTTGCAGAAACGGATACAGAATCAGCATTGGCAGCATTGCGACAAATGCAATTGCCATTCTTAAACTGATACTTGGTATCTGTCCTGTTCCTGTACTCTTACCATACTGTGTCAGATATTGGATATTTTTTACCATTACATTAAGCAGCTGCTGAATTGAATATTTTGATGAATCTGTCACATAATACAAGCCGTTCATCCAGTCATTCCAATATCCCAGACCTGCAAAAATCCCAATTGTCACAAAAATAGATTTTCCAAGAGGTAATACCAGCTTTCTGAATATCGTCAGTTCTCCTGCTCCGTCGATCCTTGCTGATTCATATAATTCCGGTGGGATATTACACCGCAGATAAGTTTTAACAATAATCGCATTGAATGCACTGAAAAGCAGATTAGGCATCAACAATGCCAGATATGTGTTTTTTATTTTCAACACAGTGGTATACATCATGTAAGTAGGTACCAGTCCTCCACTGAAGAGCATTGTAAATAAAATAATAAATGAAAGAATTCTTTTCCCTGGAAGTTTGTCCAATGACAGAGGATACGCAACCATTGCTGTAATCAGCACATTTAATGCGGTTCCTATAATTGTCACTCCAATAGTCACTGCATAAGCTCTTACTATTGTATCTTTTGACTGCCAGATATATTTATATGCGGCAAAGCTGATATCTTTCGGAAAAATTGAGTATCCATTTACAAGCAAAGATGTTTCTTCTGTAATAGATGACATAAATAAAAGTACAAATGGGAAAAGGATTATTAACATTACAATAGACATTATAACATAAGCTGCCACTTCTGACCATTTATCCTGTTTTGATCGAACCATAAATATTCCTCCTAAAACAATGCATTCTCTTTGCTGATTTTGTTGGTGATCGCATTAAATATCATTACCAGCAAAAACCCTATTACAGACTGGAAGAAGCTGGCTGCTGCAGACATTCCAATATCACTATGTGTAGTCAGTGCCTTATAAACAAATGTATCAATCGTCTGTGTAACGTTCGTAATCAATCCTGATCCCTGTGGCACCTGGTAGAACAACCCGAAATCACTGTTAAAAATTTTTCCAATGGATAACAATGCTACCGTAATTACCGTTGGTTTTAAAAACGGAAGTGTAATATACCATATTTTCTGAAATTTATTGGCCCCGTCCAGGGATGCTGATTCAAATAGGGATGCGTCAATTCCCAGAATTGCCGATATATATAAAATACATCCATATCCTACACTTTTCCATGTGTTTACAAAAATAAGGATACCTGGCCAGTATTTTGAAACATCATACCAGGATACTGGATCTCTGCCCATTGCCTCCAGAATATGATTCATAAGACCTGCTTCCGGATCCAGGAATCCTCTGACCATATAAGAGACAATAATGATTGATACAACAAAAGGAAAAAGAATACTGCTTTGCGCAAATTTTCTGAATTTCTGGTTCCGGATTTCGGTGATCAGGATTGCCAGTATCACTCCCAATACCATATTCACTATAATAAAGCAGATATTATATCCTATTGTATTGCGGAACAGAATTGGCAGCTCCTTGTTCTTTAATAAGAACGAAAAATTCTTAAATCCAACCCATTCACTGCCCCAGATTCCATCTCTCGCCCTGTATTTTTTAAATGCAAGTACCAGACCACTCATAGGAAGGTAATTATTAATTAAAAGGTATGCCATTGCAGGAAGCATCATAAAATACAATGGCAGATACCTTTTGACTGCAGCTATTTTTGATCTAAAACTCTTTTTTTCTTGTTTCTTTCCGTCCATTTGCAGGTCACTCCTCTTTTATTAATGATCGTAAATGCATTTTAACCTGCAGACTCTATTATCTACCTAAAGCCTACAGGTTAAAATCACAAACAACTATTTCAAGATATATAATAAAGTTTTACTCACTCTTATTCTGCAGGAATTCGTCTACCTGTTTCTGCATTTCAGCAATGATCTCCTCTGATCCAGCATCCTTCATTTCCTGCACCAGTTTTTCAATATACTCATCCGGGTCAACTGCTCCAGTAACTAATGCTTTATAATACTCGGCTTTTACATTACTTACCGCAGAGATCTGATCCTGAACCGGTGTCGGATCAAATGTGAATCCCATAAGCTGTGAAATAGTAGTATTATTATTGTACTCTTCCATCTTTTCGTAAATGTCAGCACCATCTGTACACCATGGTGTACATACAAACTGATTTGGAAGAATCCAGCCTGCACCAATATGATATCCTACTGTTGATGCATCCTTTCCTTCCGGATAATCTAAGAGTCCATCACTGTTTACTACGTAATCTTCACCTTCAACTCCCCAGTTAAGAAGATTCATAACGTCTGCATTGGTTTCAATAAAATTCAACATCTGCATAGCTTTTGCCGGATCTTCTGAACCGGAAGAAATGCAATAGCAAAATGCAGAAGCCGTAGCTGTAGTTGCAATTGATTCTTCCAGGTTGACCATAGTAAGATCTGTTCCACCGCAGTTGCTCTCCTGATCTTTTTCTGCTAATGGATGACCCGAATCATTGAAGAATGCAAATGCCTGTCCGGAAGAAATATATGTATAATAAGATTCTGTATCAGAAGCTGCACCACTGTTGATCCATCCTTTATCAAACCATTTATGTGCGTAAGTGGTCCATTTTTTAAATACATCTGTTTCAAATACATTTTCTACTGTGCTGTTTTCTGTAGGATCTAATACAACATAAGTCTCAAGACCGCCGATATAATCCATTGGTTCTAATTCCGGCCATCCCAGGTTATCCATAGCAACCATCCACATATCTGGTTCCTTTGCAGATACTTCGTCGAAAATCGCATCAACATCTTCAATCGTCTTGACATTGCTCACATCAATATTATACTTATCAAGAATGTCTGTTCTGAAATAAATAGATGTCTGTTGGGAAATTTCCTTATGTACCGGAACACCATATACATATCCATTCAAATTCGGTGCCGTTGCCAGTTCTTTTGACGGATAGCTTTCCAATGTCTCCTGACCATACTGATCAAGAAGCGGTCCCATATCTGTTAAAAATCCCGCGTCTACCCAGCTTGGTCCATAAGCTGTAGGTGCAACAAAAATATCAAGATCTGCTCCTGAGCTTAGCTCCAGCTGAATCTGCTCAAGATAAGCGGAAAATGGAAGAATCGTAAGATTCAGCGTCATATTCAGATTCTCCAATGTAATTTCGTTAATTTTATCTGTAACTCTTTTTACCTCGCTGTCATTCGGTGATGCTGCCGGAAGGGCAATCAGCATATTCACCTCGTATGGATCTTCATCAAAGTTGATATCTGATGCCTCACCCTCTGCTGTTTCCGTACCCTGGCTTCCATTACCTGTGTCCTTTGCTCCACAGCCTGCCAATGTTCCTGTCATCATGGCTGCAATAAGCAGTCCTGATAAAATTCTTCTTTTCATCTTTTCCTCCTTTTCTGCAGGCAGCTCCCGCCTGCATCTTATTTTTCTATTATCCAGGCATTATCTGCCTTTCGTACACTCCACTGTGTGCCATTTACAAAGCATCTTCTGATCTGAACCGGAATCCACGCTTTAATGGCTGCCACGTCCATGTCTTTTGTTGTAATCTCCACCACATCATTTTTCAGGACTGCCTGGAAGCTTCCAGTAATGTCGTCATCATAGTAATTCTGACTGATTGAGTCTGTCAGATTCATCCAGATTTCCAGATTCTCAAATTTCTGATCTCCGATATGCATAGGCGCTTCTTTCAATAAAGGAATCATTTTATTTTCTCTGAGATAAAGTGGTATCTCATCAAATACCTGATCTGAAACAATCCAGCCTGCTTCTTTTCTTTTGCCACTGTTCAGATTGATCCAGCTTCCCTTTGGCAGATAAATATGCTGGATCTGCTGGTCAAAAACAGGTGCAACTAACATTGCTTCTCCCAGCATATATTGTGTGGAAAGATTTCTGGCATTCAGGTCATTCTGGAATTCCAGAAGCATAGCTCTCATCATTGGAATCCCTTCCATTACGGTTTCATGCGCTGTACTGTAAAAATATGGAACCATTCTATAACGCAGTTTATTTATCTTTAAGAATGCATCCTGTGTTTTCTTTGAAAAATTCCATGGTTCTCTTGGTGACTGTCCATGGCTTCGGCTCAAAGGTGCCATCAATCCCATCTGTACCGAACGGATATACTCATGATCTTCAGGAATTTTTATATTGCCTTCATCGTCTGAATTATAGAAACCTCCTATATCGAATCCCCAAAATGACACACCACTTAGGCCAAGACTCAATCCGCCTTTTAAGATAGATGCAAGGTTGTTCTCTGTTGCGGAAGAATCCCCAGCCCAGTGTGCCGGATATTTCTGGCTTCCTGCATAGCCGCTCCGACACCAGATCAGTCCCTTTTCACCTGTCTCTGCTTTTCCTTCTGCACAGGCTTCATAGACAGTTTTAGAATACAGATATGTATATTTATTATGTCCCTCCAGTCCCCTGCTTCCATCATAAAATACTGCATCTTCCGGTATCTCTTCTGAGAAATCTGTTTTTATAACACCTACACCCATTCTCATCAGGCGTTTTACTCTTTCTTTCAGATATGCAACAAACTCAGGATTTGTAAAGTCCAGTGCTACAATGGCAGTATTGGCGATATCTCCTTCTCCAAGTGGAAATACATATGGGTTCCCGGAATAATCTTTTACGATAAAGTTTCGTTCTCTCATAACTTCTACCAATTTAGATTCTTTTCCAAGAATTGTTTTTCCATTTTCGTCTTTTGCATAAGCCGGAAGATATGGAAACATCCATAAAGACAAATGAATTCCCTTGTCCTTTAGCCACTGGATCATTCCTTCCGGATCCGGAAATCTTTTTTCATCAAAAGCTAGAAGCTCCTTTCCATCTCCTCCACCGATAAAATCAAGCCAGCCGTCAATATGGATCACATCCGCTGACATGCCAAAAGCCTCCATATGTTCTACCGTATCCTGCACTTCCTGTCTTGTAAGATAACTCATTTTGGACATCCAGAATCCAAATGCCCATTTTGGAATCATTGGCGATCTTCCACTGAAAGATGTATATTCTTTCAACAATCCCTTAAAATCCCTGTCACAAAACATATAATAGTCAAGATATGGATCTTCTGCTTCCATCGTGTAGCTTACGCCTGAAGTTGCTCCCATATTAAAGTGATTTCTTGTAAATGTATTCAATAAAATTGAATATCCCATACTGCTCATAAAATATGGCATTGCTTTATATGCCACATCCGCATTCGTAGACTGGGCATCTCTCTGCCATACAGTGATTTTCTGCCCTCTTTTTCCAAAATCTGTAAATTTTTCTCCAAATCCATAAAAATTCTCATCACTATACATATACATAGTTTCAAAGCAGTCAACAACACTTCCGTCTTCTTTTCTGCTGAATCCTAATGGGATTGATTTATATTTAAGTCCTACATCCTGATCCTTGATCTGTTCTTTGGTAAGCTCACTTCCATCAAGATATACAACGATCTGCCATGGGCATTTATATATGTATACCTCCAGTCTTTTTGTGGAAAGTCTAATATACTTATCCATCTCTTCAACTTTTACTTTATTATAAGGATCAAGAGAAAGTACTTCTCTCCTGCAATCTGTCTTACTTCCTTCCGGAACCATCCGCAGACGAAGTGCGCACTCACCGACAAAATTCACCTTAACTCTTGCACTGCTTCCAAGATAAGTTGCTGCTTCAAAAACTGCTCCGTCATCCCCCGGCTCATATGCAGTCATTCTTGTAACAAAGTCCTTCACACCATTTCTTGCATAATGTCCATACCCTACCTGAACATCCAACGGATCGCTGTCACCATGAAGACAATAACCTGTTTTCCCATGATTATCCACCTGTATCATATATAACCCTCCTTTTGATGATTATATTTTACTAATCTTATTTCTGTGGCTCTATAATTTATATATCCTCTATTATCGTTTTTTTTCCTTTTCCCATTCTTCTGTTTTAGTTTTTTATCGCAGCCATTAAATCCGACACATTTTTTGACGTCCTTTTTTTACGGACTTTCTTTCCATTCTGTAAAATACAAAAAGGAAGATATCTGCTGCCCTATGCTGATATCTTCCTAGATATTTTCTTTTAAATTTATTGTTGGATACAACTCATAAAATGCACTTTTTCAAATTTCCTGTCAGTTGCAGCTGGATTTTTGTCCGCAGTACTCCTTGATATACTCCGCAAAATATGGGAGTACAAGTGAGATATCCTTTGCAAAACCAGGAGTGTTTCGACCTGTAATCAGGTTCATGTACATGCTTCTGTTTGAAAAAATAAGCAGAAACAGATACTGGAAGATTTCCGTTACCGGAATCCCTTTCTTTTTGTAGGCGTGGAATACTTTCAAAGCTGAGGATACATGAAATCTTGTAAAAAATCTTTTGATAGATTTCGAAATCTGCTTATCATCTTGGGTCGCTTGTGTTATACTTTTATTCATAGCATGAGCCTCCAGTTTGTAATTGTTTCTGAACAACTCAATTATATCAAAACCAGACGGTTTCATGCTATATTTATGCCAGTTATTATTGAATTTTCAAGGTGCATAGGCACTTATTCAAGTGCGAAGTTTGAGTTCTTGACAAGACACCGTTTTTTGAAAAATGAAATTCCATAGCATAGAATCTGATCATAATCATCTTCATACTCCTTTGCATACAGACGTTCATCTATCTGTTGTAACGCAGTATTACATGTACTTTCCAGTTTTTCCTGATTTTTTGTGTATTTTGCTTCAAAAATCGCAACACGTCCATTAACCGGATCACATACCACCACATCACTACGCCCTTCGCCATGCTCCTTATTCGAATCCACCATATATCCGGCACCTGTAAAGATTCCTGCAAGAAACGCATGATAAAAATCCTCTTTATAATCGTGATAACTGATTGTGCGTCGTAAAAGAATATTCATTTCTTTTGTCAGATTCACACTGTCACCATTCCACACTGCATCAAACAATAAAGTCCGATTCCATTTTCTGGTACTGTCATCAAACCACTGTATAACCGTCGTTTCAAATATATCCCTGATTTCTTCATTCGGTATCATAAGTGCAATCGCACCGTCAGGCAGCACCTCATCCGTTTGTTCATTCCGCGCTTTTGTGAGGTATCCTGTCAGATACAGCATACTCCACAGGTTATCCTCCGAAGAATGTAAATAATCGTAAGTCAGATTTTCATCCACACGCTGAACAATTGTTTCTCCAGCCATTAAATTTTCCAGCTTCTTCGTGATGCTGCTTCCTGAATGATCGATAAAAGAACGGATAATTGCATTATCGCTGGTATTTTTCCAATAACTGACCGGCTTAGCCTGTGGATTGTGCTGCAGCTCCAGCAGATAATTCATCACATCCCACGGACAATAAACATCAAAGTCACCAAAGTGATATCCGTCATACCATTTTCGGATATTTTCCGCCTGATCTTCTGTCTCTGCATCTGCTAAAATCTGATCCACCTCGCTCTGGACAAAGCCAAAGTATTCATTTAGGCGTGAATCTGTGATAGTGTCAGACACAAAATTATTGGTTCCTGTAAAAATACTTTCTTTAGCAATTTTCAGACATCCTGTGACAACCGCAAAACAAAGTGCCTGATTATCTTTCAAAGCCTGCAATAGTCCTTTCATGACATCTAACATCTCGTTGTAGTAACCATGCGCATTTGCCTTTGCAACCGGAACATCATACTCATCTATCAAAAGTACTACTGCCTTACCATAATGCTGCTGCATCATAGTCGTCAAAAGAACAAGACTGCTTTTCACTTCTTTTTCCGAACCACATCCATGCGCAATATTTGTAAACGTTTTCTTTTGAAACTCCGTTACATGACTGTCTTCAAGCAGATAAAGATGTTTGTTATATAGATCGGCAAACACCATTGTCAGCATATCGTATGCACTTGTAAAGTTCAGACCATCCACCTGCCGGAATGATACGGAAACCGTCGGACATTGATTCATCCACTTGCTGCATAATTCACTCTGGCGTGCAATCTCAAGACCTTCAAATAGTTTCCGACTGTTTTTTCGAATATCAAAAAAGCTTTCTAGCATACTCATTCCGAGTGTTTTTCCAAATCGACGTGGTCGGGTGATCAACGTCACTTCTGCTTCTGTTTTGAGAAGTTCCTCGATCAGACCAGTTTTATCAACATAATAAAATCCATTATTGCGGATTTTTTCAAAATTAGAAATACCAACCGGGATGTTTAAGGCTTTCATTTTTGCGACTCCTTCCTCCGTTCTCATGATTTCTATGATACCATGAATCACTTATGCACACAAGAAAATATCGTCTGATTGCTCTATATGATCGCTCTATACGAAAATCACCGGAATCATTAAGACTCCAGTGATCTTCGTGCATACATTTATTCAATTGAAATCAGCTTTTCTAACCGGAACGAGTAGATCAGAATCTCCTTCACCTTCAGTTTCCGGGTGGCAAAAACCCGCTCCAACGCATCCGCATAAAGCTTTAACTGTGTCGCATAACGGTCAATCAGCTCCTGCGCAGTATCCACACGATCTGTCTTATAATCCAAGACTGTGATTCCGTCATCCTCAATCCAGAAAACATCAATGATTCCCTGAATTAAAGTTAAATCTTCCTCATGCATATGATTTTCCTGCGACACATTTTCTGACATGATTTCCTGTTGTGCATTTTCAGTCTGCGCTTCATTTTCTATCATCTGCGCACCTGCCCCAAAGCCATATCTTTCCAGTTCCTCTTCCGTAAATCCCATGACAAATGGTTTCTCACGGTAAAGTGCTCCCCCGCGCTGTGCGAGAGCCATCCGCTTTCCTGTTTCCGAGGAAACAAAATCTGCCACGGTCTGCTCTCTCACAAGTGCGCGCATATCCGCAGTGATCTTCTCCTCTTTTTCCATAGCCTCCATCTGTTCATGTACACTTTTTTCTGAGGCAAAATCGTAGCACTCCATGACGCGGTGTACTGCGGTTCCTCTCAACGCACCACGGTTTGCTGTTTCCTGTTCCACACTCTCCTCTCTCTGGATAAAAAGAGGAATCGTTGGCGTCACAGGTTCTTCCAAAAATGCCGGAATGGTCTCCTCCTGCTCCGCCTCAAATTTCTCACGCATTGCACGATGCTTTAATTCAGACACGGAATATTTGTTTTTCCGCAAAATATCTGTCTGATATGGATAACGCTGCGAAAACCGCTGCTTCAACTGCCCGACCAGCTGTGGGTCCGCCGCTTTGATCTCCCCGATCCGCTCTGTCAGGTTTTCATTTTGCTCTAACTGGTTTTCCACTTCGTCTAAGACAAGCTCTGCCGCTTCCACGATCCGGACCGGGTATTTGTCCCCATGGGAAAGCACTGCCGGAAGTATCCAGTCGAGATACCCTGCGGCACTTTCCCTTGTCAGATACGGAATCGCTGTGGTGTCGCTGGAATGTGCATGCAATGCTGCCTGCTGCCTGAAAAATTCCAGTTTTTCCGGGGCATCCTTTAATGTCCCGGTGAGAATGAGCTTTTCTTTTGCACGGGTTAAGGCAACGTATAGCACACGAAGTTCCTCTCCGAGATTTTCCAGATCGATCTGCTTTGCAATCGCCTTCTTTGCGATAGTCGGTGATTTGATACGCTTTTTTCCGTCCATGTAGTCAAGACCAATACCAAGTTCCGGGTGAAGCACCATTTTGCTCCGTGTGTCCTGTTTATTGAAATTTTTGCCCATACCGCTCACGATCACAATTGGGAACTCAAGACCTTTGCTCTTATGGATACTCATAATTCGGACAACGTCCTCGTTTTCCCCGACCATGTCTGCCTCACCGAAATCCACATCATATTTCTGCAGTTCATCAATGTAACGCACAAAGTGAAACAGTCCCTTGTAACTCGTTTTCTCGTAGGCTGCGGCTTTTTCCAAAAGCATGTTTAAATTCGCCGTTCTTCTGTTTCCTGCCGGCATTGCCGCCACATAATGACCGTATCCGGTCTCGCGCAGGATGATCTCGATCAGCTCATGGATCGGAGTGTCCGGGACGAGCTGCCGTAATTGCTTGTATTTTTTATAAAATTTGAGTAATTTCCGGTGAGCGGTTATCTCTATATGATTTTCTGTTTTCTCATCCGCGTTTCTTCCCTGCTTCCGATCTGCCTCTGAATCTGAAATTTCTTTTTGCCCGTCCTCTTCATAAAGTCCTTCTGCCAGTTCAAGCACCGCTTCATGAAAAGGCACACTGCCATCTTCAAGCCTTAACACCGCAAGCTCCTCATCGGTAAGCCCTGCCATCGGCGAGCGGAGCACTGCCGCCATCGGAATATCCTGCCTTGGGTTATCCAAAAGCCTCAGCATGGACAGTACCGTCTGCACTTCCACCGTGGAAAAATAACCGGTTGAAGAAACCGTGTGCGCCGGGATTCCATTTCCGTTCAGCACTTCCACAAGCGAATCCGCCCAGCCGGACAGGCTACGGAGCAAAATTACAATATCGGAGTAGCGTGCCGCCCGAAGTTCTCCGGTCGCCTTATCGGTGACAGGCTGCGTTTTCATCAGGTGTCTGATCTCCTCCGCCACAATTTTTGCTTCTAATGTCTTCTTATCGGAAAATTCGGTGTCCTCCAATAATTCGTCATTGCTGTCTGCGAGCAGTATCTCCGGGGTGAAGTCTGCGATACTCTGCTTCGTCTGTTCTTCAGCCGTTTCTTCCTTCCCGGCAGTTTTTTTCATCTCAATAGCTGGATAGCTTGCCCCCGGATACAGTGCAGCCTCCGCGTCATACTCCACATTTCCAAGACTCCGCGCCATAATTTTATAAAAAATATCGTTTGTGCAGGTTAAGACTTCCTCTCTGCTCCGAAAGTTTTTGTGCAGGTCAATACGCTGCGTGGTGCTCTCTTCCAGCGAATAGGAATCGTATTTTTTCATGAAAAGTTCCGGTCTTGCGAGACGGAACCGGTAAATACTCTGCTTTACATCCCCGACCATGAAAATATTATTTTCCCCACGCTCCTCTCTGGAAATGGAGCGAAGCAGTGTCTCCTGCACTTCGTTGCTGTCCTGATACTCGTCGATCATGATTTCCTCAAAGGTATCCCTGAACTCTTCCGCAGTCTTTTTCGCTTTTTCTGTCTCCTCATCTACAAGGATCTGCAGTGCAAAGTGTTCCACGTCATGAAAATCCACCAGATTTTTCCGGCGTTTTGCAGCTGCGAACTCATCTGCAAACTGTTTTGTGAGGCGGACAACTTCTTCTAACATCGGCTCCGTGCGCTCTAACTGCTCTATCATCATCTCCGGCGAACAGAAAAAATATTGTTTACATAACTTCTTTACTACATCCTTCGCCTGCTCCCTGAGACTTTTTACCAGCTCCAATTTATCGGGATCTCCCTCAAAACCTCTGCTGCTCGCAAGTCTGTCGTATTTGATATCGGAAAGCGCCCCGGACAGTTCACAGAAAGATGTTAGTTTTGACAAACCCTCATATTTTTCCAGATCGCTTCGCACCGCTTTCTCATACATATCCGGTCCGTCATCCTGCTGTGTGACCGCAAGCGCCTGCTTCAGGAGCTGTTCACAGTCTTTTAAGACAAAGCGGATGTTTTCCGTGAGCGGAGCAAGCCATTCTGCGCGGTCTAACTCCTCCCTGGTTTCGATACGGTAGGCTCCCACAAACGAATCCAGCCATTTTTCCGGCCACGGATAACTTCTGGAAAACTCATATAACTGAAGGATCATCTCATTTAATGCAGCATCGGTCCGCCCCGAAGCATAGCCCTCCACAAAATCGGAAAATGCTTCCGAAGGCTCTTCATAGTTTTGTTCCAAAACTCTGCCAAGGACATCCTCGCGCAGTAATTTTAACTCACCCTCATCCCCGATACGGAAATTCGGTTCCAGATCGATCTCATGAAAATGATTGCGCACCACATACAGACAGAAGCTGTCGATTGTCGTGATCTGTGCATTGTGAATCAAGGTCAGCTGCCTTAACAGATGCTCATCCCCCGGCTGTTCGTCTAACGCTTTCTCAATCGCATTTCCGATTCGCTCCCGCATCTCTGCCGCTGCCGCATTGGTAAATGTCACGATCAGCAGATGGTCAATATCCACCGGATGATTTTTGTCTGTGATGATTTTTACAATCCGCTCTACTAAAACAGCGGTCTTTCCAGAACCTGCTGCCGCAGATACTAATATATTTCTGTTTCTTAAGTCAATGACCTGCTGCTGCTCTGTGGTCCACGAAACTCCCATATTTCTCACTCCTGTTATTTCTATTCCTGTTTTTCGTTTTCCATACGCTTTAACACCTCGTCCGCACTGTCAAATTTTTCCAGTTTATGATAGGAATATCCCGGCATCCGGGCGTCAAAACCGCAGACTGTGTGGTATGGACAGTAATCGCAGCCACTTTTTCCGTCCAGCGAGTATGGATGGATTGAAATATCCCCGGCAAAGATTTTTTTCCCGGTCTCTTTGATCTTCTCTCTCACATAGTCAGACATCACGGAAAAATCGTAGGTGCTGGCAGCCTTAGAAGTTGCTTTTAAGCTTCCGTCCGTTTTTTTTCCGATTGGAATGACCGAAGAATTTCCGGCAAAATCCGAATCCATCGCCTCGTAGATTTCCGGATCATCATTCACCAGACCATTTAATTTCAACTGCTCCAAAACGCTGTTTTTTATCTCTGCCTCTGTCTCATTTCCAAGTCCGTCTACCATCGGATCCTGAATGTGATAGTAGAAGATACCCGCCGGTTCCGCTTTTTTGCCTGGATGGCGTTTTTCCTCTAATTCCAATGCCGCATTCATATAGACCACAAGCTGTAACTGCAGTCCATGATACAGATTGACAAGTGAAAAACTCGTATTTCCCGATTTATAATCGATGATCTTCACGTAAACTTTATCCGGCGTCTCGTATGTGTCCACACGGTCGATCCTGCCGAGCAGGTTCATTTTTTCCTCATCACTCAGCTGAAAACGGATGGCGTCCAATTTATCTGCACGCGAAAAGGACACCTCAAAATCAGCCGGCACAAATTTCCCCTTTTGGATCTGGGTGGTGAGTGCCCACACCGTCCGCTTGATGGTCTGGCGCATCCGGCCGGTCAGGTAACGGTTTCTGACGTTCTCAAACGCTCCGGCATTTTTGCACCCGGCAATCGCATCATCCATGCTCTCCTCAATAAATGTCTCCTGCACGTCCTCCGGGATGTCAAACCAGGTGTACTCTGATTTTTCCACCCTTCTGGAAAAATGTTCGAGCGCATCATGGTAAATATTTCCCATGTCCACGCTTGCGAACTCCAAAAGCTGACGCTCCCTTAAACGCAGACCATAATTCAGATAATGCGCATAGGCACACGCCGCAAAGTGCTCCAGTCTTGTAACACTGTTCTCTAACACAGTCCCGTAAAGTGCCTGTGTCACTGCGTGGCTGATCGGTTCGTCGCTGTGCACCACATACGACGCTTTTAACAGGCGTACTGCTTCCTCTTTCCATTTTTCATCTGAAAGATAAAACTTTGCAAGCGCATTCCACACCTCTTTATTCGCTGGCTCTGATAACTTTTCCTCTGTCTGATCTGCCTCTGACGCAGTTTTTTCATTCTCCCCGGGCCATGCCTCATCCTGCAGTCCCTCCAGGAAAAACGCCATGCTGCTCTCCGGCGTCATGATACAGTCTGCAGAAGTCGTCTCGCCGATCTCCTCCACAGTTTTTTCCGGAAACATTTTCAAGAGCGTTCCGGCAAAGTACGACCTTCTGAGCGCTTTTCCGTCCGCATTCACTTTCGAAAAGGTCACATATAAAAAGTCAGACGGTTTCGTCACATTCAGATACAGGTAAAACCGCTGGATGAAAACTTTTTCACGCGCACTCGGTGCAAGCTCCAGATGGCAGGCTGCCATTTTCTCACGCTCAAACTGTGAGATGATCCCTCCGGCATTGCCCGCTTTCGGCACAACACCGTCATTGACACCGATAAAAAACAAGATTTTGATATGGTTCAATCTGGTACGCTCGATATCACCGATCGTCACTTTATCATTCCCAGGCGGGATCACGCCGACTCTTGCCGCCTCAAACCCGGCGTCAAGAATATCCGCATACTCCTTGACCGGCAGCGTCTCATCTCCTAAAAAGTCCACGACCTTATCAAAAAGATCCATGACGATCCTGTAAATCTGGGCGTACTCTTTCGCCTTGACCTGATTGCCCTGACGCTCGAATTCGAGTTCTTTTTGTTTCAGTTTTTGCTCTATTTCTAATTTTTCAATCAATTCATACAACGCAGTGGTTCCGTCCCGCACGGTCTTTCCCTGGGCAAACGCTTCCGACAGCGGTGCAAAGAAGCCATAAATCTTTTCCCGCACCTCATTCATTTCTGTGAGGTTCTCTTTTTCCGTGTCGTCGAACACAAATGTCCACTGTTTTTCCCATTTTTTTCTGCCACGTATCCCCTTGGCAAGCACGTAGTTTTCCATCAGATCGATCTGCCGTTCTGTGATGCCGGTCAGTCCGCAGCGAAGGAAACGGAACACGCTCTCATAAGAGAAATCAAGTTCCACCACCTCAAGCACCGCACGGATAAACTCGATAAACGGATGAAATAAAATAGTTCTCGTCTGGTCGAGAAAGTATGGAATGTCATACGCCGTAAAGATCTCATCCACATAGTTGTCGTAAAGCCCCACATCCCCGGTCACCACTGCAATATCCTTATAACAGTAATGCTTTTCACGTACAAATTTCGTGATCTCGCGCGCCACAAAGTGTAGTTCTTCCCTTGGATTTTTAAGGCTTACGATCCGAAGTTCGTCCTCCTTCTGCCGCCATTTATGATAATACGGACGGAACAGATTCTGCTCCATGAAGTACAGGGAGGGTGCATTTTTATACCTGTGTTTTTTTCCATCGGATAACACAACCGGCTCCTCCACCGTGATGTGAAGCTCCTCCGCCATTTTCATCAGGACCGACACCGTTTTTTTACTCATGGAAAAAAGTTCCTGTCCGCCCCTGCAATGGTAAAAATCCTCGCCTGCATCCATCGTCACGGAGACAATGATACGCTCTGATAACACTAAAAGTTTCCTGAGAAGCTGGTTCTGTATCGGTGTAAACCCGGTAAATTCGTCAAACACGATCACGCTGTCTTTTATGATACCAGAATCCTCTGCAACGTCACACAACAGCGATAACACTTCCTCCGCGGTGATATACTGCCCCTTGAGATATTCGGAAAAACTGTGATACATGACCGAGATATCCTGCATTTTCAGGCGCAATGTCTCTCCGACATCCTCTGTCTCCAAAAATGTATCCAATTTTTCCGGTGACACATTGTACTGCGTCAGCTCGGAAATGAGGGATTTCACCTCACTGATGTATCCCATCCGGTTTAAGTTACCGCCCAGCACACTTAAGTTTTTCTTCTGTTCCCCTGCAAGCTTTCGGAGTACCAGATTTTTTCCGGTCTCCTCCAGCACACGGAGGTTTTGTTTTCCAAGCTCGTCAAACACACGGTATGCAAGGCGCGCAAAACTCAACACATCCACATTCATGATGGCGTGTGACTTTTCAAGCCCCACAAGCTCGCTCTGTGTCTGCATGGTGAACTGCTCCGGCACAAGCACCAGATAATTTTTCTCCGGATGCTCTGCCGCTTCTTTTAGTATGTTCCTATATAAATAGGATGATTTTCCACTTCCTGAATTTCCGAAAATAAATTGCAGCGACATGTTTTTCCCTTACTTTTCTCAAATTCTAATTTTCGTTTTCTGTTCCTTTTCATAGTACATCATTCTGCCTTTTTTGACTAGTACGGCGTTTCGTTATTTGCAGGACGATGTACCAGTCAAAAAAAGCTGCCATACAATCCGGGAATTTCTCCTTTCAGTACGACAGCCGTAATCACTGATCTCTATTTCTGTGCTTTTGTTTTTTTCTTCCGGTAACCATTGATGTCATATTTTCTTTCATACTCATCAAAGTATGCCATGTAAGTGTCATTCTTTAACTCGCGGACACTCTTTAAGTACTCATGGGTATCAAAATCTGCCGCCTCAAGCTCGATCATGGCAACTGCGATGTTCGAGCAGTGTGCTGCGATTCGCTCCAGGTTCGTCAGCAGATCATTAAACGCAAATCCCTGCTTCATCTCGCATTTTCCGGTGCGGAGTCTTGCGATATGACGCAGTTTCAGTTCATCACAGAGGATACCGATCAGTTCGCGGAGTGGTTCTACTTTTGCCGCCATCTCAAGGTCGTCCGCACAGAATGCATCCACCGCAAGACTGACACACTCTTTTACTGCATTCTCCAGCACATCCAGCTCATACTGTGCCTCGTCCGAAAATGCAATTTTCTTCTCGTTCAGCTCCGCCGCAACCTCTGAGATATTCACCGCATGGTCGCCCAGACGTTCGAAATCACTCACTGTATGCAAAAACTTGGATACCTGCTTCGCCTGGCTTCCATTCATCTCATGCGTGGACATCTGCATCAGATAGGTTCCCAGCTTATCCTCATATTTATCGATCAGTGTTTCCTTCTCCTGTACCTTATTAAACTTTTCTGTCGAATACACAAGGAACAGGCTTAACGCACGCAAAATATTCTTTCTCGCCTTCTTTGCCATGCCGTTCATCGCCAGATGGCTCTGCGTGATCGCAAGATCCGGGTAAGCAAGAAAACGCTCCTCAAGCAGATCGAAGTCTGCCTGATCCTCCTCATCCTCCGGCGAATCTTTTACAACAAGATAAACAATTTTTTCAATCCATTTGATAAATGGAAGAAGTACTAAAATCGTTGCCGCACGGAAAACCGTGTTTAACATTGCGATCAGTACCGGGCTCATGGTGGCATTCATAAACGGGAAATGCACCACAGCATTGACAGAATAGAATACAATTGACCAGAACAGCATGCCGAACAGATCGTTAAACAGATAGATCAGGGCTGTTCTCTTACCATTTTTGTTCGTTCCGATCGAGGAGAGCAGAACCGGACAGGCTGCGCCGACACCAATACCCATGGTAATAGGAAGCGCCGCTGCAAAAGTGATCGTTCCACTCATGGACAACGCCTGAAGGATACCGACTGAGGCAGATGCACTCTGTAATACCGCCGTAAATAAAATACCTGCCAGTATACCTGCCGCCGGATTCTTAAACATTGTCAATACATTCACAAAATGCTCGTTATCTTTTAATGGTGCAACTGCCCCACTCATGGTCTGCATCCCCACCATCAGGATGGAGAACCCAAGCATAATGTCACCGACATTTTTAAAGCCGGATTTTTTTACAAACATTTTAAAGATAATACCAATGATCGCCACGATCGCTGAGATGGTCGCTGTGGACAGCAGCTGTGCAATTCCATTTGAGCCGTCAATGTACGACAAACACAAAATCCAACCTGTCACACTCGTTCCGATGTTGGCTCCCATGATGATACCGATCGCCTGCGCAACCTTCATCATTCCGGAGTTTACGAAGCCGACAACCATAACAGTCGTTGCGGAGGAGGACTGGATGATCGCTGTCACAGCAGTTCCAAGCAGCACTCCTTTCAACGGTGTGTTCGTCAGCTTATAAAGAACCAGCTCCAGCTTATTTCCCGCCACTTTCTTCAGTCCGTCTCCCATCAGGGACATACCAAAAAGGAACAGTGCCACTCCGCTGAGCAGCGATAAAATAATAGTAAATGTTGTCATTTGTACTCCTAACTACGTTATGCATTCTAACGTATCCCTGTCTGCAATTTTATTTACAAACTTTTTACATGATTTTTACATTTAACCGACATTTCTTATTATACTGTACCTCATGGCAAAATCACAATCATTTTATTTCTATTTTAAAATTTTTTACATTTCGCCTAGGAAAATACCGTTTTCAGACAAAATTATTATCACTTTTTTATCTATTCTCATTTAGTGAGAGCAGATTCAGCCTTTTTTGTCTGCACCTCTCCGCTCAATCCCTGTTTTCTTATAGTATTCTGCCTTATCCTCATACATGCGCTTCTCAGCTTCCTGCAGAAGTTCATCCAGATGTGTGTCCGCCCTGTCCTGCCAGATCACTCCCACTGCGATATTTACGTCCTTCTCAGCTGTCAGACACTCTAACTGCCTTATGCGTTCCGCCAACGTGTCCTGATCGATCTGCGCGCACAATACAAGCAGCTCATCTCCCCCGATACGGAATACGCCGTAATCGCCAAACACCTGCTCCAGACATGCACCGGCTCTAAGGATCAGGTCATCCCCTGCCTTATGTCCCAGTGTGTCATTCACACCTTTTAAACCGGTAACGTCACAATAAACTACGCCGATGCTCTGCTCCGGATTGATCTGTCTCACATACTTTTCCATCGCAAAGCGGTTTCCAAGCTGAGTCAGCGCATCCTTATAGCTCAGATCTTCCAGACGCCTCATCAGATTCCTGCGTTTGATACAGGACTTGAGAAAAGAACCCATGATCTGAAGCATATCCGACGTATATTCCAATGAAACTGCCGGCGGATTGTCAACTCCGTAAAAAGCAATGATTTTTTCCGCATCATAAATTGGCATGGCAACAATGGAATGGATATTCTGCCGCTTCAGATTTTCATATTGAAACGGATCGCTCAGGCGCATCTCCTCAATATCCGGTATCCGGACATATTTTCCCTCCTCAAAAATGTGATACCAGTTCTCACAGATCTCCGGCGGAAGATTCTGGAGATTGTCGATCTCCGGTGGCACTCCCGGCGCTGTCCATTCATATGTATTATCATCCCTGCCATCTCTGTTCCTCTCAAAAATATACGTTTTCTCTCCGTTCAGCGCTTTTCCGAGATATTCCAGAATAATACGGATCGTCTCGTCCGGCGACTCGGCAGAAAGTGCTTCCTTCAATGCCTCGTTGACAAAGGACTCCATATCCCTGTACTTCTGGATCATCTTGTCCTGTGAACGCTCCTCGCTGATATCTATACTGATCTCGATCCGGTACTTTTTCTTTGTGACAGGATCTTCCACCAGGGTATCTTTCAACATCATGTATTTATCGATCACCGGATTATAATAACGCCACTCGACAAACTTTCCGGCACAAAGCCTGTCATTATTGCACATACCACAGGGAACAGAAGATTTCTGCAGCACCTCGTAGCACTTCATCCCTTTCACATCATCTATGGACTGTAATCCATACACCTCTAACAATTTGCGGTTCATATAAACAAGCTCATCTGTCTCTATGTCTGTTGCGTACACGTACTCATCCAGATTATCTAAAAACTTCCAGATAACTTCTATTTCGTTCATTCTTTATACTCCGTTTCATGCAGATATGAAATTTCTATAAAAATCTGTATAGTAAAATAGCACCTCCTGAGAGGTACTATCTCACCATACGCCATTATTATGCGGATTGCAAACAAACTCTTCCATAAACTTCTTTTTTTCACAGGGTTTTCCAAAAAAATACCCCTGAAGATAATCCGCCTGCAGTTCTTTCATCTTAAGATGCCAGTCTTCTTTTTCAATTCCTTCCACACAGATGCGGATGCCGATGCTGTGGACCATCTCAATGATCTTTTTAAACAGCTCGTAATCCCGTTCGCAGCTCATTGCCTTTGCTGTGAAATCCTTATCCATTTTCACATAGCCCGGATTCATGTCACTGATGCAGTGGAGATTGGAATATCCGGTTCCAAAATCATCGATCACGAACTGAATCCCATTTTCCTCAAGCACTTTCCTGAATTTACAAAAGACCGGTGTCATATCCATGAAGCCGCTTTCAGTCATTTCTATGCAGATGCGATCCGGCGTCAGTCCATTGTCCCTGACCGCAGTGAGTATCTTGTCTGCAATCTTTCCATGCTCGATCTGATAACAGGAAATATTCACGTTCACACTGAATTCCGGTATATATTGCTGTATCTCACGGCACATTTTTGCTGCCTCATCTAACACAAACCTTCCCGCCGGAATGATCAGTCCTGTCTTTTCCAGAAGCGGTATAAACTCGACCGGAGACAGCCACTCCTTACCTTCCTCTGTCACCATGGTATACCGCATGAGTGCTTCTGCACCGATCACACGCCCGGAAACACAATCCACGATCGGCTGATAATATACTTCAAAGCCTTCACACCCGTTAGCGATGGAACTTCTCAGTGCACTTATGATTCTTCCATTCCGCTGGAATTTCTCGTAATCCTCCTGCCTGTAAAAATAGATGTTATTTTTTCCCATCCGTTTTGCCTTTTTCAGGGAAAATTCAAACTTTTTGCGGCATTCCTCGTAGCCTTCTGCCACAGTCGAGGCATCGATCACTCCTGCAGAAGCTGAAAATACAACTTCATATTTTTCAGAGATGATGAATTCGTCTATTTTCTCACCGATCTTTTTTTTGAGCTGTATGGCATCATCCATGGAAGTACTGTCAAGATCCACGATCACATACTGATCTGCGACCAGATGATAGAGTCGCTGATTTCCGGACAGACACTCTTTCATACAGTCTGCAACACTTTTTAACACATAATCGCCATAATTGCTGCCATGTGTTTCATTCACCGTTGCAAAATCATCAATTCCAATATGCATAAGAAATCCGGTCGTCACAGGTTTCTTCTGTGACCGCAGATAAGCACAAAATTCCATTCCGCCTAAAAGCCCGGTCACATTATCAGCCCGCCGCTGGTTTCCGGTCTCATTCAGACATCCCACCAGATACCCCGGCTTCCCATCTTCATCATCGATCACTACTCCGCGGCAGTTGACCCACACCGGAAGCCCGTTTTTGTCGAGCCACCGGTAATGGATATCATGCACCTTTTCCTTTCCATCCATCACAGCCTGCATATGCTTTGCAAACATAGTGCGGTCTTCTTCGTAGACAACGGACATGATCTCCTGCTTTACATTCCTCACATGTGTCTCAGAAATCATAAACCGATCCAGGGCAGACTGGGAAATTTCCATCTTATTATTCTGGAGATCGATTACGTACAGGTAATCATCCATGCATTCCGCTATGATCTCCAATAAGATCTCTGCTGTCAGATCTCCTAATATTCCATATACATCCTTATTCATAACCAGAGAACCTTTCCTCTTTCTTTTGCGCTTATACTCCTGCGCATCCAATTGAATTTATCTGGTCTGATATTATTTTTCCGTCTTTGCAACTTTAAATCTGCGGATCATTGTACGTAAATTGTCTGCTTCGCTGCTCATCTCTTCACTTGCAGCCGCACATTCCTCTGAAGTAGCTGAATTCGTCTGTACCACATCATTGATCTGCTCGATTCCTTCATTGATCTGATGGATCTCTGCTGTCTGTGTCTCTAAGGTGTCTGCGATATTTGTCACTTCACTTGTGATCGTTTTTGAATTCTCTGCCACTTCCTCTAACTGTGCTGCTGTTTCCTTTGCCACTATCATACCTTTTTCAACAGCATTCACAGAGCGCTCGATCAGTGCCGCTGATTCCTTTGCCGCTTCTGCACTCTGATCTGCCAGGACATTTACCTGATTTGCAACTACTGCGAAACCTTTTCCTGCCTCACCGGCTCTTGCAGCCTCAATAGATGCGTTTAAGGCAAGCAGGTTGGTCTGGGATGCGATCTCATTGATCGTCGCAATGATCTTGTCAATCTCATGCGATGCATCATTGATCTCGTTCATGGAGACAACCATCTCCTGCATCTTTCCGTTGCTCTCGATCAGCGCCTGTCCAAGCTGTTCCACTTTTCCGCTGATCTCCTTTGCTGCCTGTGAATTGTTTGCCACCTGTTCGGAAACACCGGTAACGGTAGCGGTCAGTTCCTCGACAACTGCTGCCTGATTCGTTGCGCCGTCTGCAAGCTCGTTCGAGCTGGATGCCACCTGTTCTGCTCCGTTGGATACCTCATCGGAAACCCTCTGGATTCCTCTTACCGTATCAGACATGCTGTTCTGGAACTCCATAAAGGATTGTAAAATACCAACAAAGTCCCCTCTCCACTCTACCTCTGGCTGTACATCAAAATTGCCCTCTGAGAACTGTTTCATGGAGCGGTCAATATCATCGACATACGTTCCAAGGATATGGATGGACTTACGCATGCTGTGTGCAAGTCTTCCGATCTCGTCCTCGGAGTGGTATTCCAGCTGGCTGTGCAGATTTCCTTCCGTGAGTTCCTTCGCCACGTCCTCGATCGCATGTAATGGTTCCAGAATGGTTTCAAGTACCATACTGCTCACTTTCTTTGCGATTGCCCATGCAAGGAGCAGGAAGATAATGATCACTGCAATACCGGCAACTGCACAGAAGATCGTGCTCAGGACAGCCTTACTTCTCTGTTCATCAGTCAATGCATCTAATTTCTTTGAAATTTCTACTAAGCTGTTTAATGCAGGGGTACACTTATTTAAGATACCATCGACAGCCTGATCTTCCTTACCGGCCTTGATCTCTTCCATGATCTCATATCCGATCGTTCCCCAGTCCGTAAATGCACCTTTATATTCTGTATAAAGATCCTCTGTAATGACACCTGTGCCGTGTAAAACATTCATCTGTGTATCTACGATCCCGAGAAGCTCTTTCACCTTCTCCTCGTAGCTGTCGTAAGTGGATTCGTCATCATTCAGCGCCATTTCACGGATATTTCTTGCTGCTGTATTTATATTAATTCTGCATGTTTTTACTGCCTGATCTGCTGCGTTGACATTATTGACATAATTCATCATATTGGCAAACAGAATGCCTATTGCAATAATAGAAATCACTCCTGACAGCAGCATCATGGTAATGACTTTTCTATAACCGTAACTGATTCTTTCCTGTAGATACATATTTTCAAGTTTTGTTTTCATTGTACTCTTTTGTGACAGCATAAATTGTATTTTCCTTTCCATCCTAATATACTTTTTTTCTTTCTCTGATATATTAATTTTTCCAGTCTGACAATGTATTAATTGCCTCGCTTTATTTCACTTTTTATCTGTTTTTTCTTCTACCCTCCACCTGAAAAATCTGTCAATTTTCTTCTAGTTTCTCACATTATAGTCTCATATTTTATGTCTGTCAAACCTTAAATGACTTTTTTCAATTATTTGTTTGAAAACGTTTCTAAATTGTATTTCCGACCGCTTCCTTTGCAAGGCGGTCTGCTTCTTCATTGCCATCCACACCGGAATGGCCTTTTACTTTCACAAATTTAATCCTGATTTTATTTTTTGCAGACTGCATATAATCATAGTAGGCGATCGTGCCCTGCCTGTTCCGTTTCCAGGCTCCCTCTGCCCACATCTCGATTCCCATGTAATCGTAATAAATCGTCACTTCCGGAAGTTTCAACTCGATCGCACGTTCTACTGCAGCCATCGCTCCTAATATTTCTCCTGAAACATTGCGCATGGATGCCATCTCCGCATCGTTTCCGCTTCCCTGCAGCACTTCTTTCTCTCCATTATGAATGAGAAATCCGCCGTAGCCGTAGACTTTTGTGGCAATGTTGTAAGAGCCGTCGACAAAGGCGTAGACTGCCGGATTTTGTTCCTGCTTCCCTGTATCTGGTTTTTCTGCTTTTTCGCTCCGCTTTCTGGAGGTGTCTTCTGCACCCACGAAGGCTTCCGCTTCCTCAAGTGTTTTGAAGCTTTTATATACGGCACCCGGAAAACCGTCTACCATTTTTTTGCAATCATCCCAGCTGTTATAGATTCCCGGAATTTTACCTTTTTTTACCGCGTAGAATTTTGATGCCATGTATGCTTCCTTTCTGACTGATATTTCATTATGATAATTCCAGCCTGCAGCTTCCTCTCATCTGCAGTGGACACTCGTAAACATTTTCGTCCCCATTTCTTCCGATATAGGACAATGGGCATTTTCTGCAGTCCTCTAATGCAAAATCTGCCGGAACATCAAACTCAATTTTCGCTTTTTTACTTCCTTTTGCCTCATTCTCATGCCTGATATTGTCCCAGCTTAATTTCTGTCCGCATCCCTGACATTTTTCAGTACCGGTTGCAACTGCGCGTTTGCATGTCGGACAGGCATAGTACTCTTTCCCTGTCATATCCTTTGTCTCTATTACCTCTGATGGGAACTGTTTAATCAGTTCTGCTCTTAAATCGTCCTGCATTTTTTGTCTCCTGTATTCTAATTTTTTATTTAAAGCATGTGATGTTTGTTGTTATCGCCATTCTTACTCACCATCACTGTAAATACCAACAACTTATTTTATCACAACAATTTTTAAATTTCACTAACATTTATATCAGTATTTTGAAATATTTTCTATGTAATGCGCCATTGCAAAAATTGTCGATTTTTCAAAGTTTTTGCATTTCAATGCATAAACTTTATTTTTTCAGAAGTTTATGCTATACTCCTGTCATAAGGAGGTATATCAAATGATTGATACTCACGAACTCAAAAAAAGAGATTTATACCTGAATAAGATCATAGCATTTCAAGACACCGAGCCAGTGAAGGTTGTTACCGGAATCCGTAGATGCGGCAAATCCAGTCTGTTGAAGTTAATGACCCTTCATCTGAAAGAAACTGGTATTACTGACGATCAGATTCTGGAAATGAATTTTGAATCCTACGCTTATAAAAATATGACTAGCGATTCCTTCTACGAATATGTCAAACAACATATCGTACCAAATAAAAGAATGTACTTCTTTTTTGATGAAGTTCAGCGTGTGCCTGACTGGGAAGATGCTGTTAACTCTTTTCGTGTCGATTTCAACTGCGATATTTATGTCACAGGCTCAAATGCCTATATGCTCTCCTCTGAATATGCCACCTACTTATCTGGAAGATGCATAGAAATAAAAATGCTGCCGTTATCTTTCTTTGAATTTTTAACATTCCATGATTTTGAAATAAGAGAAACAAAAAGTGCTTTAGGCGGTACACGAAAACAGGCTTATGATAAAATGGGAGAACATTATGAACTCCGTGAAGTTTTCGATGCATACATGCGATTTGGCGGAATGCCGGGTATCGCTGACATAGGTTTAGATCAGGAAAAAGCACTTGTGCTGCTCGATGGTATCTACTCCACCGTTATCATGCGAGACATTCTCGAACGAGAAAATCGCAGAGGTCAAAAGCGGGTCACCGACCCCATCCTCTTAAAAAAGATCACTATGTTCCTTGCTGATAACATTGGAAACAATATCTCTATTTCTTCTATCGGCAACACCTTAGTAAATGAAGGACTTCTGGAAAACAAGAATCGAAAAGGAACCCCAAGTGCTCACACAGTTCAGACATATATAAATGCACTGTTAGAATCATATTTCTTCTACGACATCAAAAGATTCGATATTAAAGGAAAAGAATTTTTACGCACTCTTGGCAAATACTACATTGTCGATATCGGACTCAGAAACTATCTGCTTGGGTTCAGAGACCGTGACAGCGGTCATGCAATAGAGAATGTCGTTTACTTTGAACTGCTTCGTCGCGGCTATGATGTCTCTATTGGTAAAATTGATAATCTTGAAGTGGATTTTATTGCAACAAAAGCAGATGATAAACTTTATGTCCAGGTCACGGAATCAATGACAAGTGAAGATGTTCGCAAAAGAGAATTAGCACCACTCCAAAAAATCAACGATAACTATGAAAAAATCGTTCTTTCCATGAATACAGGAATGGACTCTTCGTATGAGGGGATAAAATCTATCAACCTACTCGACTGGCTGATCTCAGAATAAAACCCGAAAGCGTCAAAAAAGGAACCAGAGATTTTCTCTGGTTCCTCAAAATTATAGTATATTCCTCATGAACTGGAATTTTACGCTTCCTGATTCATATTCGCCAGCTTGGCAGCCTGGTCGGCTGCGATACATGCATCGATGATCTCCTGAATATCACCATTCATGATCTTATCTAATTTGTAAAGTGTCAGGTTGATACGGTGGTCGGTCACACGTCCCTGTGGGAAGTTGTAGGTTCTGATCTTTTCAGAACGGTCACCGGTGCCGATCTGGCTCTTACGAAGCTCAGCTTCTGCATCATGTGCTTTCTGCTGCTCTAAGTCAAATAACTTTGTACGGAGTAACGCAAACGCTTTTGCTTTGTTCTGGATCTGTGATTTTTCAGTCTGGCTGTAGATCACGATTCCAGTTGGAATATGTGTTAAACGAACCGCAGAGTCTGTAGTGTTGACACACTGTCCACCTGCTCCTGACGCACGGCAGACATCGATACGGATATCTTTCTCATCAATCTGTACGTCAACATCTTCCGCCTCCGGCATCACAGCTACTGTGATGGTAGAGGTATGGATACGTCCGCCGGATTCCGTCTCAGGCACACGCTGTACACGGTGCACACCGGATTCGTATTTCATAACGGAGTAAGCACCTGCTCCTGTGATCATGAATGTCACACTCTTCATGCCGCCGATTCCGGTGTCGTCACATTCCATGATCTCTGTTTTCCAGTTCTTTGTCTCTGCATAATGCTGATACATACGGTAAATCTCTGCCGCAAATAATGCCGCCTCATCTCCACCGGCACCGGCACGGATCTCCACGATAACGTTTTTGTCATCGTTCGGGTCTTTTGGCAAAAGAAGGATTTTTAATTCATTCTCTAATTCTGCGACACGGTTCTTTGCATCGTTTAACTCTTCTTTTGCGAGTTCACGCATCTCTTCGTCAGATTCTTCCTCCAACATGGCAAGCGAATCCTCGATGTTCTGCTTGCACTGTTTGTATTCTTTGTAAGCCTCCACGATCGGTAAAATATCGCTCTGCTCTTTCATTAGCTTACGGAAACGTTCCGGATTATTTGCCACATCCGGCTCACTTAATTCACTCATCAACTCTTCATAACGGATGAGTAAGTCCTCTAATTTATCAAACATATTTCTCCCTCATTTCTAATCTGATCAAAATTTGTTGTTCGTCAAATGCAGCTAAATCTGCATTTTTCTCTGTTTCGCTCTTTATATCTCTCTATGCCCTGACGCCGCTACAACATCCCGGTCACAACCCTGTCATTTCCTGCGAGGTCTTTTTTCACACATACATCGGAAAATCCTGCGTCTGTCATCATTTTAGATACATCTTTTCCCTGATCATACCCAATCTCAAACATCAGAGAACCGCCAGAATTCAGATAATCTTTACTCTGTTCCACGATCTTACGGTAAAAGTAAAGTCCATCCTCTTTTCCATCTAACGCCTCGATCGGTTCAAACACCTGTACCTCCGGCATGAGCTGCGGAATCACATCTGTTGGGATATAAGGCGGATTTGACACGATCACATCAAACTTCTCCGTGACCATCTCAAAAAGGTCACTGCGTTCAAAAAGAACCGGCACCTCATTTAATTTTGCATTCTCTTTTGCAACGTTGACCGCCTGCTTGGAGATATCAACCGCATATCCTTTCACGCCCTCAACGTTATGCAAGATACTGATAATAATACAACCGGAACCGGTACACATATCAAGTACTTTCATTCCCGGCTTTACTGTTTTTAATGCTTCCTCCACAAGTGTCTCTGTATCCTGTCTTGGAATCAGAACATTGGAATTTACCTTAAACTTAAGTCCCATAAATTCCGTTTCTCCCACAATATACTGCAACGGAATATGTTCTGCACGTTTTTTGATGGCAAGTTCATATTCCTTCAGCAGATCATCCGGAAGATCATCTTCCATATGCATATAATAAAATTTACGGTCTATCTTACAGCCCATTTCCAGAAGCAGCCATGCATCTGTTTTCGCATCTGCAATATGCGACAGCTCCAGCACTTTTTCTCCATGGGCAACAGCTTCCCGATATGTCATTCTTATCTCACGCCCTTCTACTTCATTTCCCGGCGGATTTCTTCCACATAAGGTTTCCAGTCAAAAACGGCCTCCACAGAGGCAATTCCAACCTCGATCATCTCATCATCCGGTTCTTTTGTTGTCAAACCCTGCAGCCATAATCCCGGCTTGCTCAAAAGATTCACAACTGCATTATCGCTTCTTCCTGCCAGCCGGATAAATTCATAGGATACACCTGCGATCACCGGGATCAGAAGCAGACGCAAAACCACACGGAGGATTGGAGAATCCACGCGGATAAACATAAAAAACAAAATGCTGACTAACATTACGATCAAAAGAAAACTTGTTCCACAGCGTTTATGAAATCTGGAACTTTTTCTCACATTATCCACGGTAAGATCCATGCCATGTTCAATGCAGTTAATACATTTATGTTCTGCACCATGGTACATATAAACACGCCGGATATCCTTCATCAGAGAGATAAGTGCTACATATCCGATGAAAATCACCAGACGGATCACTCCCTCTAACAATGCGATCACCCACTGGGATGTAATTACTTTCTGAAACAGAGTCGATAAATAATATGGAAGCATCATAAATACTGCCACAGCAAGAACAATCGATAATACAACCGTTCCGCCCATCATGGCATTTTCCTGCTTCTTCTCTTTCTGCTCCTGTCTCCTGCGCTCTTCTTCCGTCATTGGCTCTTTTTTCTTCTCATCCACTTCCTCATCCTCAAAAAAAGAAGCGGAATAGGTCAATGTCTGCATTCCGAGTACAAGCGACTCTATAAAACTGAATACACCTCTTAAAATCGGCATATTTCTTATTTTCTTATTTCTGATGATCCCAGTATATTCTGAAACCTTCACTTCAATCTCATGGTCAGGCTTTCTCACTGCAACAGCGTACTTTTCCTGATTCTTCATCATCACGCCTTCCATGACAGCCTGTCCGCCAATTCCTGAATATTTCATTTAAATAACCATGTCTTTCTCATAGAGTTTCCATGTTCTAAAAAAGGTTGAGATTTAATAACCTCAACCTTATCTGTAACCACTTTTTTCTATTTGTTGATACCGTATTTCTTGTTGAACTTATCAATACGACCATCAGCTCTGTTAGCTTTCTGCTGACCTGTGTAGAATGGATGGCATTTAGAACAGATCTCAACGTGGATGTCTTCCTTTGTTGATCCTGTAACAAATGTATTTCCACAGTTACATGTAACAGTTGCCTGATAATAATCTGGATGGATTCCTTCTCTCATGATTTTCACCTCTTCTATTCTTATCGTTGATTTGTTGCGCTTGTTCTATATCCTTTATGCCCGTATACCCGATTCGCATATGGCACTTACTGCAAGAATATACACGATATAAAAACTGTCCAGAATCTGTAAAAGATTCTTTATCCCGATAAACAGCTTTTAAAGTATAGCATACGCATCATAGTAAATCAAGATATTTTTTTAAATAATTCTATTTTTCTTTACCATTGCGATATATTCTTTATTATTCTTTGTGCGGGCGAACATATTTAAAATATTCTCCACTGCCTCATCTGCACGCATACCATTGTAAGCCTTGCGCATGATCTCCACTGCCTCTAACTCATCCGGGTCAAGCAACAGGTCTTCTCTTCTGGTTCCTGACTTTACAATATCGATTGCCGGGAACACACGTTTTTCGGAAAGTTTGCGGTCGAGTACAAGTTCCATGTTACCGGTTCCCTTAAACTCCTCGAACACAACGTCGTCCATCTTACTTCCGGTATCTACCAGTGCTGTTGCAAGAACGGTAAGGCTTCCGCCCTCTCTCATATTTCTGGCTGCACCAAAGAAACGTTTTGGCATATGAAGGGCTGCCGGATCAAGACCACCGGATAACGTACGTCCACTTGGTGGAACTGTGAGGTTGTATGCCCTTGCAAGACGTGTGATACTGTCGAGCAGGATCATGACATCTTTGTGATGCTCCACGAGACGTTTTGCACGCTCGATGACCATCTCAGATACTCTCTTATGATGTTCCGGCAATTCGTCAAATGTAGAATAAATAACTTCTACATTATCGCCTTCGATCGCTTCCTTAATATCGGTAACTTCCTCCGGTCTTTCATCGATCAGTAAAATGATCAGATGCATGTCCGGATTGGATGCCGTAACTGATTTTGCAATCTCTTTTAATAAGGTTGTCTTACCTGCTTTCGGCTGGGAAACGATCATACCACGCTGTCCCTTACCGATCGGTGAGATCAGATCCACGATCCTCATTGCAACACTGCTGCCCGGTCTCTCTAAACGGATTCTCTCATTAGGGAAAATCGGTGTGAGGTCTTCAAAATTCTTTCTCTGCTGGATCACGCCCGGCTGATAACCGTTGATCGTTGTGATATATAATAATGCAGAGAACTTCTCCTGCTGTGTTTTGATCCTTGTGTTACCACAGATAATATCGCCTGTTTTCAGGTTGAACTTACGGATCTGGGATGGAGACACATAAACGTCATTCTCACCCGGCAGGTAATTGTCGGAACGGATAAATCCGAATCCATCCTGCATAACCTCAAGAATTCCATTCACAGTGATTCCGCTGTCAAGATTCTTGATCGTATCATCCTGGCTTGCTTCCTCACGCTCTCCCTCTTTTGATCCCTCTTTGGCTGATTCTGCTGAATCTGCTCTTTTTCTCTCCGGTTTCTCGGAAGGAGCTGACTGTTCCTGTTTTTTCTCCGATTCTTTTGCCGCTTTTTCTTTTTCCTTCTTCGCATCCTCTGCAAGCATTGCTTCTACAAGATCGGCTTTCTTCATTGTGGAAGTGCTTTTAATTCCTCTTGATTTTGCTAAATCACGCAAAACCGTTGCTGATAAGCTTTCATATTTTTCTCTCATTCAATGACTCCTTAATCATAATTGTATCATTTGGGAACAACGTCTGAATCGACTAAATGAATCTATAACTGCAATTTATTATACAACACTTTTTACGAAATAGGAAGTCCTAATTTTCTTGATTAATAAAAAAGGAAATGTTATCATTACTTTCAGAGCTTTAAAACGAATATTTACATAAAGGAGACAGTTCATATCATGGATTTAAAAGAAAAAGCATTAGCCATGCATAAAGAGTGGAATGGCAAATTAGAAACGATCGCAAAATCAAAGGTCAACTCCAGAGAGGACCTTGCAATTGCATACACACCGGGCGTTGCCGAACCATGTAAAGTCATTGCAGAAGATAAAGAAGCAGCCTACACTTATACCATGAAGGCAAACACTGTTGCCGTCATTTCCGACGGAAGTGCTGTCTTAGGACTTGGCAATATCGGGCCATATGCCGCTATGCCTGTTATGGAAGGAAAATGTGTTCTTTTCAAAGAATTCGGCGATGTGAATGCTGTTCCGATCTGTTTAGACACACAGGACACCGAAGAGATCATTGCAACCATCAAAAATATTGCTCCTGCATTCGGCGGAATCAATCTTGAGGACATCTCCGCTCCGCGCTGTTTTGAGATTGAGGAACGTTTAAAGGCAATGCTCGATATCCCGGTATTCCATGATGACCAGCATGGCACTGCAATCGTTGTCCTTGCCGGAATCATCAACGGTCTGCGTGTCACTGGCAAGAAAAAAGAAGACTGTAAAGTCGTTGTAAACGGTGCCGGTTCTGCGGGCGTTGCCATCACCAAACTGCTCCTCACTTACGGTTTCAAACATGTGACTATGTGCGACCGCGAAGGTATCATTGGAAAAGATTACCCGAATTTAAACTGGATGCAGAAAAAAATGACCGAGGTAACAAATTTAGAAAATGCTTCCGGTACACTTGCCGATGCATTAAAGGGCGCTGATATTTTTGTCGGGGTTTCCGCTCCAAATATCGTAACTCCTGAAATGGTTGCCTCTATGAATAAAGATTCCATTCTTTTTGCAATGGCAAATCCAGTACCGGAAATCATGCCGGACGTTGCAAAGGCAGCCGGCGCAAGAGTTGTTGGAACCGGAAGAAGTGATTTCCCGAACCAGGTCAACAATGTGATCGCGTTCCCTGGCATTTTCAAAGGTGCCCTGGAGGGACGTGCCACACAGATCACCGAGGAAATGAAGCTTGCCGCTGCTGAAGCTCTGGCACATCTTGTTTCCGACGAGGAATTAAACGATGAATTTATCATGCCGGAAGCTTTCGACCCGCGTGTTGCAGAGGTGGTAAGCCAGGCAGTAAAATCCCATATCGTAAAATAAACATGGATATGTCAGATAAAAAATTCTGGGGAGACAAACCATATTTTTCCCTTGACCATTATCTAAAACAGACGTTTGGCGAAAAAGTCTACCGCCTGTCCTTAAACGGCGGGATGACCTGTCCAAACCGTGACGGGACACTGGATTCGCGCGGCTGTATTTTTTGCAGCGCCGGGGGAAGCGGCGATTTTGCCACTGCCCCTTCCCTCTCTGTCACAGAGCAGATCACGCAGGCGAAAGAACGCATCCGCAGGAAAAGTAACTGCCGGAAGTTTATCGCCTATTTTCAGGCATACACGAATACCTATGCTCCCGTTTCCTATTTAAGAGAACTTTTTACGGAAGCGATCGAACAGCCGGATATTGCTGCACTCTCCATCGCAACACGCTGTGACTGTCTCCCACCCGAAGTGCTCGATCTGCTCTCCGAACTGAACTGCCAAAAACCTGTCTGGATAGAACTTGGTCTGCAATCCATTCACAACGATACGCTGCGGCAGATCCGGAGCGGTTTCACTTATGAGCAGTATTTATCTGCGGTGGACGCCCTGAAAGATCGTGGTCTTTCCGTTATCACGCATTTGATCCTCGGATTGCCCGGTGAGACGAAAGAAATGATGCTTGCATCGGTAGACGCTGTTGCACATCTTCCGGTAGACGGCGTAAAACTGCAGCTTCTCCATGTACTGAAAAATACCGATCTGGCTCTGCTCTGTGAAAAAGCGCCTTTTCCAGTCTTTTCCCTTGAGGAATACTGCGATTTTGTTGTGACCTGTATCGAACACCTTCCACCGGAAATGGTGATCCACCGCCTCACAGGTGACGGTCCACGTTCCCTTCTGATTGCACCGCTGTGGAGCACGGATAAGAAACGCGTCTTAAATACGATATACAAGCGCTTCCGGGAGCGTGATACATGGCAGGGAAAGCTATATCAATAACGGATATGGGCGATTGCAAAACTCATAATTAAAGTAGCGCCAATTGTGAAGAATTGACAAAAGCTTGAGAAGACATTGGGGAGCCGCCAGTCCTTAGAAATCAGATTCTGTATTTCATTCTGATTTATCAGGAATGAAATACAGGATATGAGTTCTTAGTACTGTTGCGAGCGACACATAGCGAAAGCGTGTCTTCGAAAATTTTGTTAATTCTTCACAATATTCTCAACTTGAATCAGAGTTTTGCAATCGTCTAATACCCACATAAAAGAAAGAGGTGTATATAAATGGCCGAACCATTTACCATATATAAATTAACGATTTTAAACATGTTGGATAAAGTTGATTTTCCATTGACCAATACACAGATTTCGAACTTTTTTCTCGAACAGGACTACACTGATTATTTCCGTGTCCAGCAGGTCATCAGCGATCTGGTCGACGCCGATCTGATCCGTACAGAATCCACGCACAGTAACACCCAGTACACCATCACTGCTGCCGGAAAAGAGACGCTGGAATTTTTCAAAGACAAGATTTCCGATGCGATTGAACACGACACGATGGCTTTTCTGGAAAAAAACAAGCTTCAACTTCGAAATGACAATTCCATTCTGGCAGACTATTATAAAACGCCAAATCAGGACTACGCCGTGCGCTGCCAGTACCGAGAACACAACACAAACATCATTGACCTGACGTTAAGCGTCAAAAACCGTGCACAGGCAGAAGCAATCTGCAACAACTGGAAAAATCTGAATGAAGATGTATATGCGTATCTGATGGATATACTTTTGAAGTAATATCCGGCTATATATCGCAAATCCGTTATGGATATTACATCCATTTATTTTTAGATAAAGGAATTATAAAATATGGCAAAACAGAACTGGAAACCGGGAAATATGCTCTATCCGCTCCCTGCGGTCATGGTGAGCTGCCAGAGTTCCACAGCGCACGATTCTCTGTGTGAGAGACCGGAATTAGATGGAAAACCGAATATTATTACTGTCGCATGGGCAGGGACGGTCTGCACCAATCCGCCGATGGTTTCGATCTCCGTCCGCCCGGAGCGCTACTCTTATCACCTGATTGAGGAGTCCGGCGAGTTTGTGATCAATTTAACAACCGAAAAACTGGTGAAAGCTACGGACTACTGTGGAGTCCGCTCCGGCCGTGATGTCGACAAATTTAAAGAAATGCATTTGACGCCGCTCGCTTCAAAACACATCCATGCACCCGGAATTGTGGAAAGCCCTGTGAATATCGAATGTAAAGTCCGCGAGATCAAGCCACTCGGAAGCCATTCCATGATCCTTGCTGATGTTGTAGGCGTTACCATTGACGACACCCTGCTCGATGAAAAAGGAAAATTCGAATTAAACCAGAGTGGTCTTGTCACTTACTCCCACGGAGAATACTTCCTGCTCGGCAAGAAGCTTGGAACCTTTGGATACAGTGTAAAAAAAGAGAAAAAGCGAAGTCGTTAGACTTTGGCTTTTTCTCTAAGATCGTTTTCTTCACTTATTCTTTACAATTTCATTTTTCCTGAGTACCTTCTAAATCATTTTCTTTGTATATTGCATAAACAATGTCTATAATCACCCCTTCATCCGTTTGTTCCATTTCATTATAAACCACCTGAATACGCTCACCAACTGCCAGCTCTGGGACTCCATTCGCTGATACCACTTCTTTTGGAACTAATATATTATCACTGGTCTCCCTAATTGGTTCCGAATCATCCGGACTTACAATAAAATAATTATCTGTTATTTCCAAAATTGTCCCTGTAAAATAATTTTGTGACTTTTCATTGCATCCACCAACCAGCAATAAAACAATTGCAAATAACATACATAATTTATTCTTCATAAACTATCTCCAACCCAATTGAGACATACCTATATTTACCACTTCTGCATAAACGTTTATCAAATCAAAGCATATATTATCAATTCTTTATTCTGCCTTCTTGCATTTAAATCCCATTATACAACTCACAATAAAAAATACGATATTGCAAATGTTCAAAATAAACGTAATTGCACTGCCACTTAAATTATTTTCATCCACATAACAGCCTTCCGTCCAGACAATAAGATTTGATAATACAACAATACCAAGATTATTAACAAAATACATTATTTTATTAATAGGTTTCTGTTTTTTCATTGCAAAACCTACTGCAATAAGATTGCAAACAGATATTGCCAGGCAAATACATTCTGCTGCTTCTAAGTATTTAACCATTTCTAAATCCCCCTCTTTCCGAAATCATTCAAATACCATCTTTGTATTTTCTTTTCAATAGATTTATTCTAACAAAAGTATTTTCCCAATGCAACTCCCATACTTAGCACAAAGTAATTTTAAAGAATTTTACTTGATATTTTCTTTAAATATGCATATACTATAAATATAAAAGCTAATTTGCAAGACGAAATTACAATTTGTAAACAAGTAGAAAGGAGTGTTGTATATGGCACAAGCAGTTAATGTTAATTTTAAATTGGATGCAGATGTTAAAAAAAGCATGGAGCAAGTATGTTCTGAACTAGGTCTTTCCATGAGTGCAGCATTTACTATATTTGCAAAAAAGGTAGGCAGAGAAAAACGTATTCCTTTTGAGGTATCGGTAGATCCATTTTATTCCGAGAGCAATATCCGTTATCTGGAAAATATTGTACACGACATAAAAAACGGTAGAGCCAATTTTGCAGAGCATGAATTGATAGAGGTAGAATAATGCGGTTGTTATGGGAAGATAGAGCATGGAGCGATTATTTGTACTGGCAAACACAGGATAAGAAAACTCTAAAAAGAATTAATGGACTTATCAAAGATATCCAGCGAAATTCCTTTGAAGGCATTGGAAAGCCTGAACCTCTAAAGGAAAATTTAAGTGGTCTATGGAGCAGACGAATTGATGATACGAACAGAATTGTTTACTACGAAAAAGACGATATCATCTATATTGTTTCATGCAAAGGTCATTATGATGATTAAACAAATCAAGACTCCAAACATATAACGTAACCGGAACACATATTGCACCTCCTATCCGAATCATAGTATAACACGGAGATGTTTTCCATGAAAAAGGAATCGACCACTTTATTACAGAAAAATATCCTTTTAAATATTTAAATAAACCTTTTCTAATTTTTCATATATGACTCCATATTCCATTCTAATACCTTATAAACTATAAATGAGCAAGTTCGTGATTTTGCATAAAAGAAAGACACCTTGAGTTCGATTGTGTTGTATAATGGAAGTGCCAAAACTAACATTTACAGCATTCACGAAAGAAGGTGTCTCCTGCAAATACTATACATCATTCAACATTCATATACAACCAGTTTAAAAAATTAGATTTATGCAAATGTAACAGTTCAGCCATGGCTTAAAAAACGAATGCATCTGCCTTGTATGAATGAGCACATTTCTCAGATGATGAGGTGGGCATCCGATTATGAGCAAAGCTAAATGCGCAGCAGTGGAAAACGCCGTCAGTCAGATTTTCAAAAGGCGCGAACTGAACTGTTACGTTTTTCGCCAACAATTCAGTCCACGCCATTCTTGGATACGCCTTCCGGTTATGTTTCACTAGCAGACTTCACACTGTCTGCAATCGCATCAGCCATGAAGTCAAGCTCTGCCTCTTTTTCAGAAGACAGTGCGGATGACAGGCTGACGCGCTCATTCAGCACGGTCATATTCTTCATTTCTTCATCTAAAAACTTCTGCATCAGGTCACCGGACTTGCATGCCCATGAGCCATTTTCAACAATCGCAAATGTACGGTTCTGAAGATTCAGCGCCTTCATATCCTCCAGATAGTTCTTGATCACCGGATAAATGCCAAGATTATACGTCACGGAAGCCAGCACAATATGACTGCAGCGGAATGTCTCGGAAATCAGATAAGACACATGCGTATTCGACACATCATATACCCTGACATTGTTCACGCCTCGCTCCACCAGCTTTGCTGCCAATGCCTGTGCCGCTGATTCTGTATTCCCATACATGGATGCGTACACGACCATGACACCGTCGCTATCCTCCGGTGTATAGGTACTCCAATGCTGGTATTTATCAATGATATAACCAAGCTCCGTATGCCATACGGGACCGTGCAACGGACATATGATTTTAATTTTGTCGAGTACAGCCGCCGCTTTTCCAAGCAATAACTGTACCTGTGGACCATATTTTCCGACAATATTGGTATAATACCTTCGCGCCTCATCCAGCCAGTCCCGGTCAAAGTTCACCTCGTCATTAAACAGCTTGCCGTCCAAAGCGATAAAAGAACCAAACGCATCTGCTGAGAACAATACACCGTTTGTCACATCAAGTGTCACCATCGCTTCCGGCCAATGTACCATAGGTGCTGACACAAAGGTCACGGTATGTGCTCCAAAGCAATAAGTGTCTCCCTCTGAGACCTCAATCAGCTCATGTTCATCAATATCAAATCCAAACTGACGCATGAACATGAATGCCTTTTCTGTGCTGATCACCTTACACTTCGGATAGCGCAGTAGAATCTCCTCAATCGAGGCGCCGTGGTCAGGCTCCATATGATTGATCAGCAATACATCCAGCTGCCTGTCCCCCAGTAAATAGTCCAGATTTTCCAGCAGCTGGCGGCATGCCGACCAGTCTACCGTATCAAACAATACTGTCTGCTCATCCTTCAGCAAATAGGCATTGTAGGACACACCCTGCGGAATCGGATGTATATTTTCAAACAACGTCAGCCGGTGGTCGTTGGCTCCTACCCAGTACAGATCATCTGTCACTTTTCTTACACTATGCATAATAAACCCTCCTATCCTTTATAACCATTCGTAACTGTTTGGTATCCTCACAGTTTCCTTCTGCACAGTTACAATCGTTCATCTTATCGGTTCTCACTGTCAAGGCTTTACTTCGATAAAGCCTGTCTTCTTCTCTGCACACTCAGGACATACCCAATCCTCCGGAAGTTTTTCAAACAGCGTGCCCGGTAATATCTCTGCGTCCTCATCTCCGATCGCCGGATCGTACTCGTAACCACAGCCCAGACATACATAGGTGCTGTAGGAAGGCTTCTCCTTCTTCGGTGTCGGTCGTTTCATCTTGACCATCGGAGGTGCCGGCTGCTTCTCGCCGGTTCCCAGTGCCTCTGCCAGAAGCGGTAGGATCTCATTCAGATCACCCACGATTCCATAATCGCAATTTTTAAAGATCGGCGCATTGCCGTTTTTATTGATCGCAACGATCGTAGATGCCTCCTTGATTCCCTTCAGATGCTGGACTGCACCGGAGATTCCACATGCAATATAGAGATTTCCAACAAACTTCTGTCCCGACATGCCGACATAGCGGTTTAACGGTACATAACGCAAGGTTTCAGCCACCGGCCGCGAAGATCCGAGTGCCGCCCCGGCAGCCTTTGCCAGCTTCTCTGCCAGCTTCATGTTCTTCTTGTCTCCGATTCCCTTTCCGACGCTGACGACACGTTCCGCACGTATGATCGGTGTATCTATATCAATACCAACGCTGAAATCATGTCCGTCGTTCTTCAGATTCTCCACCAGCTGTGCGACCTTCTCCGCCGCTGTGCCTTCCTTGAGGATCATCCGTTTTCTCGCACCTGTGACCGGCTGTTTTTTCTTAGGCATACCATAAGCTGCTGCTGATTTTGGCTCCTTGCCCAGAATATTTGCTGCGATCACAACACGCTGTATCTCATTCGTTCCCTCATAAATCGTCGTAATCTTGGCATCGCGGTACATGCGTTCTACATCTGTACCCTTCAGATATCCGGCGCCTCCATAAATCTGTACGGCATCATTACATACCTCCAAAGCGATGTCAGAGGCATACATTTTCGCCATAGCTGCCTCCATTCCATAAGGCTCATGTTCCTCCTTTCGCTCTGCGGCTGAATAAACCAAAAATCTTGCGCAGCGGATCTTAGTCGCCATATCTGCGATCTTGAAGGAAATGCCCTGCTGGAATGCTACCGGCTTATCAAACTGAATGCGATCCTTTGCATATTCAACAGCACTCTCGTACGCACCCTGCGCAATACCCAGCGCCTGAGATGCGATTCCGATGCGTCCGCCATCCAGCGTTGCCATTGCGATTTTAAAGCCCTGTCCTTCTTTTCCGAGCAGATTCTCCTTTGGCACCTTCACATCATTAAAGATCAGCTGTCTGGTCGCAGAAGACCGGATACCCAGCTTGTCATAGTGATCGCCAAACTCAAAGCCCTTCCAGCCCTTTTCTACGATAAAGGCACTGATTCCTCTGGTTCCGATATCCGGTGTCGTCACTGCAAAGACAACGTAAGTATCCGCCTCCCCACCATTGGTAATAAATATTTTCTCTCCGTTTAACAGATAGTGATCGCCTTCCAACACAGCAGTTGTCTCCGTACCACCCGCATCGGATCCGGCATTTGGTTCGGTAAGTCCGAAAGCCGCCAGCTTCTCACCCTTTGCACAAGGCACCAGATACTTTTGTTTCTGCTCCTCACTGCCAAACGCATAGATCGGCCATGAGCCAAGTGATACATGCGCCGATAAAATGACACCAAATCCGCCATCTGTTCGCGACAGTTCCTCTACTGCAATCGCATAGCTGAGTGCATCCAGCCCCATTCCACCATACTCCTTGGGAAAAGGAATACCAAGCCATCCCTTTTGCGCCATCATCTTTACCTGCTCGGCCGGAAAATAATTTTCCTTGTCCCACTGGAATGCATAGGGTTTCACTTCAGTCTCGGCAAATTCGCGAATCTGCTGCCGAAGCAGCTCATGTTCCTGTGTTGTTTTAAATCCCATAGTGTGCCTCCTTTTCTCTTTGATGTACGCTCGAAATTCTCCATTCAGATGATTCCAAACGTACCTTGTGATATTAGTTTGACCTTTAACTACCTGATCCATCTCCGTGGATCAAAAAATATACGCTGTGCTGGTCTAATTCTTTCTGTAATTGCATCTGGATTCTGCATAGCTTTCGCCGGATCTCACAATGCTTCCTGCATTTTTTCTCCCAGCTGCATTCATACTCCGATGCCATACACGCATTGATCCGGTCATCATCCCCCATGATTTCCAACAACCGGTACAAGCTAAGCTCTCTCAGATCGCAATCCAGCAGACAGCCTCCACCGCTTCCCCTGACACTATCTACCACGCCTCCCTTTGCCAGCTTTGCAATAATCTTATACGCAAACTGCTGTGGTACGACTGCCTCCTCACAGATATTTTTCATTGTGTGTCGGTGTCCATCCGACAAAGCGCGCAGAATCCGCAGCGCATAATCTGTCTCTCGTGTGATAATCATAACAACCAGCCTCTATATATTTGTTTTTATAATATAATTCTTGACAAAATTTGTCAAGAATTATATTATAAAAAATCCTGATTGTAACAGCTCAGCCTTCCGGCTGCACAACCAGTCTTAGCACCGGCTAAAATATAGCCGGTGCACCCATAAATAATTTTTTTGCATTTTCTACTAACCCCATATTTCTTCTTTTCAGGGTTTCTATGATTGTCAGGATCGCACAATACATTTCATGTCCGCTGTCTTTGCGAAACCCTCCTGCCATCTTTTGCCGGTTCTTGACTTTTCTCAGGTCACGTTCACTCATGTTATCATCAAACGGAACACGGAAGTCATGCAGGAACAAAAGGTGGTTGTGCATATATTTCTCCAGGCGGTTCAACAGGGCTTTTTCATCCTTCTTGGCAAATCTGCGTCCGGGCTGCTTATTTTCCCTGCGTCCTGAAGCAATAAGATCCATGTATCTTTTCTCATAATCATGCAGGGTCTCTTCCGGAAAAGAGACTTCGCCCATGTCTGCGAGTTTTTTCCGCTCACGGTTCATCTCACAGAGCAGGTCTTTCATCTGCACTGACCAGCCATGCCCGGTTTCTTCCGTATTCTTACGCAGATAACGGATGATATGGACATTGCATTCACCGTGGTCTGTTCCAAAATGATACAATGCCGTTTCATGGTCGTGTACCAGGATTCCTGAAAGTTTTTTGAGGAAATCTATTTTTTTCAGGGCATCAATTGCCTTACTTTTCATGGCACGATAGATAACCGTCTTTCCTATACTGAAATTCCGGACATAATTTTGTTCTCCATTGACCGTTACTGTGGTGGCATCTGTCAATACCACTTCCTGATTAAGCAGTTCTGTTTCTAAATTCTGTATACTTCCTTCGGCATTACTGGCAAATTTTCTGCAGAATCCATAGACGCTCCCGGCTGAAAGACCGAGTTCGCCATTTCCGGCAGCATTTAAGAATGCAGCTATCCTGTCATTTGACATGACACCTTCACTGTACAGGACGGTTGAAAGTGCTTTTACAGTTGTTCCGTAAACCACATCACTCCGGTATTCATCGGGAATATTGAATTTCCCATTTTTATCCGGATAAATACGTATTTCTGTTACCATTGGTGTGACATCAAGGTCTACTACATATTTGGTAACATATTTCTGGCTGGAAGGATCTCCGATCTCCCTGACTTCATGTCTGCATTTCCCTGACCGGATTTTTTCTTCTACTTCTTCTTTTGTAAGGGTTGTACCCTTATGTCCTTTCTGCCCTCCTGCTTTGCGCCCCGTATGCTGGCAGCTGTTATAGGTGTTGGCAGGTTTTCCGCCTTTCTGGTCGGTGAAAGGTGGAAGGGAAGTGTTGGAGCTGTCATTATTGATAATGCTTTTCAGGCGGGCATTATCGTCTTTGAGAAGCCGGTTTTCCTCTGTAAGGCAGTCTATTTTGGCATTCAGACGGTCAACATCATTTTTATGTTCGATCTTCTCTACATGAAGATCTTCTTCCACTGCGTCAAGGCGTGCCATGACTTCCATAAGCTGGTTGTATAAACCTTTTTCATAATTTCCGCCCATTCATGACCGCCTCCCTTCTCTGTTTCTGATAGTATGATTTTATCAGAAACAGAAGAAAAAAGCGAATCCGGACGTTTCTGCTATTCGTCAAAATGACAGTGGATAACACAGGCTGATCATGAAAAAATGTGGATCAACAAAGCTTAAAACGCTAAAAAACAAGAATATCTCCAAAAGTTATGCACATATTTTGTAGGAACTTTCTTATAATCCTCCAACTGTGCAAAAAAATATGTTTACTGTGGAAAAGTCCCTATAAAAAAAGGAAAAAATTCAGCGTTTTTTACAATGATTTTTTATGCAGTTCAGCCGGAGGGCTGAACTGTTACATGCAAATCGTATTCCAATCGAATGATCAATCATCTTATGAGTATCCTGATTAGCATCTTTCTTTCTGGATACCATGGAAAAACCACGGATTTTGCTAAAAACAGTTCTTGCCACAGAACTACAATTGCCCATTTCCTCAACTCTGGAAAGTGGGATGAATCATTGCTTTCAGATACATTAAAAAGGTCTGTCATTGAGATTATTTATTCAGAAGCAGCCCGCACTAGAAAACCTGTTTTCTGTATTGTTGACGATACGATAGCTTCAAAGACAAAGCCTTCGTCACAGGCTCTGCATCCGATTGAAGATGCGTATTTTCATCAATCTCATTTGAAAGGGAAACAGGACTATGGGCATCAGGCAGTTTCGGTTATGCTTTCCTGTAACGGCATTGTTTTGAATTATGCTTTTGTGCTGTATAACAAGGCAATTTCTAAAATTGACATTGTTCAGGATATCGCAAGGGAACTGCCAACTCCTCCGGTAAAGTCTTATTTTCTTTGTGACTGTTGGTACGTTTCTGAAAAAATAATCAACACCTTTGCCATACAAGGATTTCATACAATTGGTGCTTTGAAAACAAATCGTTTGCTGTACCCGTCAGGAATGAAAAAGAAGCTAAGTGAACTGGCTGCCGAACTATCCATAACACATAAAAACTTTGACCTTGTGACAGTCAAAGGCAGAAACTATTATGTGTACCGATATGAAGGAAATCTCAATGGTATAGAAAACGCGCTTGTTCTTCTCAGCTATCCTGAAAAAGCATTTGGAAAACCGAAAGCACTAAGGGCTTTCCTTTGCATGGATGTGTCTTTATCCACAAATGAAATCCTGGACAATTACGTATGCAGGTGGTCAATTGAGGTGTTTTTCCGCCAATGTAAGGATAAACTGGCGTTGGACAGCTATCAAATCCGTTCTGCGCAGGGAATCCGAAGATACTGGTTGATTATGTCATTTGCACACTATATGTGTGTTGTTGGAACTGGCGAAGTCTGTCCTTTTGAAACAGGGTATCACAAGATCAGTGACATAATCCAGATGGAAAAATATCTGACCCTCTATCAATGTGCAAGGGAATGCAATGATTTTGACTCCTTTGTAAAGGTCGTGGTGTAGTTTTGTGCAATTTTTCAAATTTGCTCATTTATAGTTAAAAAAACATTCCATAACCAATCTTGTCTTTTCAGATAACAAACATACAAAATTATAACAGTAAACATTGGTATTACAAATAGACTACCTATATATTCCCTAATAAGCACTATATTAAACACAAGCATAGCTGTAATCACTATATTATTTTTAAGATTAAGTCGAAATGTTAAACTACAATTAAATAAAATCAAATATGATAAAATGCTCATAACAATGATTTGTATTTCCATATTTTCACATTCACCTTTCTCATTAATGGATTAATTTTAACAAAAATATTTTCCCAATGCAACTCCCCTCAACAGCAGAAAACAGAACAAAAAAGAACTGCTATGTTTTCAAAATTATAAAGAAGTCAATTCTGAAAACTAACAGTTCTATTTTACTATATGAAATTGTCATCATATGCAATTTACATAATCTAAAAAAATTGAGACAATGACATACAAATGATAATTTAGTTTTACTGCACCGACAAATATGAATATCCCATCAGACTTTCATCCACTTCTCTTGCTGCTTCACGTCCTTCGCGGATTGCCCATACGACAAGTGACTGTCCTCTGTGCATATCTCCTGCGGTGAAGACGTTTTTCACATTGGTTGCATAAGCTCCCTCAGCGGTTGCGACGTTTGTTTTGGCATTTAAGTCCACACCGAATGCGCTTACGATATAGTTTTCTGTTCCTAAGAATCCGGCTGCGATCAGCACAAGGTCTGCATCCATTTTCTGTTCGGAACCCGGCACTTCTGCCATCATCATACGGCCTGTTTTCTCGTCTTTTTTGCTCTCTAATTTCACCGTGACAAGTCCACAGAGATTTCCATTTTTATCTTTCAGAAATTCTTTTACCGTGGTCTGATAGATACGTGGGTCATGTCCGAATACTGCGATCGCCTCCTCCTGACCATAATCTGTCTTGCAGACTTTTGGCCACTCCGGCCACGGATTGTTTTCCGCTCTCGTATCCGGCGCTTTCGGCATCATCTCAAGCTGTGTCACACTGGCTGCGCCGTGACGGATGGATGTACCCACACAGTCATTTCCGGTGTCACCGCCACCGATGATGACCACTCTTTTTCCTTTTGCAGAAATGTACTGATTGTCTTTCAAGTCAGAATCCAAAAGGCTTTTTGTGGTAGCTTTTAAGAAATCCACTGCAAAATAAATACCTTTCGCATCTCTGCCCGGCGCCTTGATATCTCTTGGATTTTTGGCTCCACATGCCAGAACGACCCTGTCATATTCTTTTAACAATTTTGCAGCTTTGACATCTTTGCCGACATTCGTATTTGTGACAAATGTAATGCCTTCCTCCTTCATAATGGAAACCTTGCGGTCGATCACCCATTTTTCCAGTTTCATATTCGGGATTCCGTACATCAGAAGTCCGCCCACCCTGTCATCGCGCTCGTATACGGTTACAAGGTGTCCGCGCTTATTCAGCTGGTCTGCCACTGCAAGTCCGGCAGGACCGGAACCGATGACTGCGACTTTCTTTCCTGTGCGGACTCTCGGTGGTTTTGCTTTCGCATAGCCCTGCTCATAAGCGTTCTCGATAATGCCATGTTCGTTTTCCTTACAGGTAACGGCATCCCCCCAGTGTCCGCAGGTACATGCTGCTTCGCATAGTGCAGGACATACCCTTGATGTGAACTCCGGGAAGTTGTTCGTCTTTTTCAGACGGTTGTATGCCTGCTCCCAGTTCCCTGTGTATACAAGATCGTTCCACTCTGGGACAAGGTTATGTAACGGGCATCCGCTCGTCATTCCCATGATGTTCATTCCCGCCTGACAGAAGGGAACGCCGCAGTTCATGCAGCGTGCGCCTTGTATCTGCTGTTCTTCCTTTGACAGTGGTGTGTGGAATTCGTTAAAATTTCTGATACGCTCCAATGGTGCTTCACTCACCGATGTCTCTCTTTTATAATCCATAAATCCGGTTGGTTTTCCCATGATATTTCCTCCATTTTCTTTTCGTATTCCCTACTGACGATCAACCTCTCGTATTCGCATAGAATGCTTCGATCTGTGCCTGTTCGGATGAGAGACCTTTCTCCTCCATCTGAACGATAGCCATCAGCATACGGTTGTAATCATACGGGATTACTTTCTTAAATTTCGGCAGATACTCACTGAAGTTATCCAGAATTTCCTTACCTTTTTCGGAATTGGTAAATGCCACATGCTCTTTGATCATGTCTTTTAATTCCATAACATCGTATTTATTGGATACTTCCTCAGAAAATACCATCTCTTTGTTCATGCGGGTGTAAAGGTCGTTATCCTCATCTAACACATAAGCGATACCGCCGCTCATACCAGCCGCAAAGTTTTTGCCGGTTTTACCTAAAACTACGACACGTCCGCCTGTCATATACTCACAGCCATGGTCGCCGACACCTTCTACGACTGCGGAAGCGCCTGAGTTACGCACGCAGAAACGCTCGCCTGCCACACCGCTGATGAATGCTTTTCCGCTCGTTGCACCATAAAGGGCTACGTTACCAATGATGATATTCTCGTCTTTTTTGTATTTTACACCTGCCGGGGCATAAACCACTAGTTTTCCACCGGAAAGTCCCTTGCCAAAGTAGTCGTTGGAATCGCCTACAAGTTCTAAGGTCAGTCCTTTTGGAATGAACGCACCAAAACTCTGTCCACCTGCGCCGGTACATTTAACTACAAACGTATCTTCCTCTAAGCCGGTTCCATATTTTTTTGTTATCTCGGAACCAAAAATCGTACCGAAGGAACGGTCTGTGTTCGTCACTTCCACATCAATGCTTCTGCGCTGTTTGTTTGCAAGTGCAGAGCCAAGCTGTTTTAAAAGTACCGTCTCGTCTTTTGATTTTTCCAGCTCAAAATCATATACATGTTTTGGATCAAAGGTTACTTTCTCCTTCGGTCCTGCATATGGGTTGTTTAAAATTCTGGAAAGATCGATCTCTTTCTCACGTCCGGTCAGATCTTCCCGGACTTTTAAGAGGTCGCTTCGTCCAACCATCTCATCCACGGTTCTGCAGCCAAGTTTTGCCATGTATTCACGGAGTTCCTCTGCGATAAACTTCATAAAGTTTTCCACATATTCCGGTTTTCCTGCAAAGCGTTTTCTTAATTCCGGATTCTGTGTTGCGATACCTGCCGGACAGGTATCTAAGTTACAGACACGCATCATGACGCATCCCATGGTTACAAGCGGAGCCGTTGCAAATCCGTATTCCTCTGCTCCGAGAAGCGCTGCGATCGCAACATCACGGCCGCTCATTAATTTTCCGTCTGTCTCAATCCTTACTTTATTGCGGAGTCCGTTCATGATCAAAGTCTGGTGTGTCTCTGCAAGTCCAAGCTCCCAAGGAAGTCCTGCATTGTGGATGGAGCTTGCCGGAGCAGCACCTGTACCGCCATCGTAACCGGAGATCAGCACAACCTGTGCGCCAGCTTTTGCAACACCTGCTGCAACGGTTCCGACACCTGCCTCTGAAACAAGTTTTACGGAAATTCTTGCCGCTCTGTTAGAGTTTTTCAAGTCAAAGATCAGCTGCTCTAAATCTTCGATGGAGTAAATATCATGGTGTGGTGGCGGAGAAATTAAGGATACCCCCGGTGTGGAAAGTCTTGTCTTTGCAATCCACGGATAAACTTTTTTGCCCGGAAGATGTCCACCTTCGCCCGGTTTTGCTCCCTGTGCCATCTTGATCTGGATCTCTTCCGCACTGACTAAGTACTGGCTTGTGACACCAAATCGTCCGGATGCGACCTGCTTGATCTTGGAGCATCTGTCCACTGCGGTATTTTTACTTGCGATACGCTCGTAATCCTCACCACCTTCACCGGTATTTGATTTGCCGTGAAGCCGGTTCATCGCAATGGCAAGCGTCTCATGTGCTTCCTGTGAGATAGAACCATAGGACATCGCACCGGTCTTAAATCTTGTCACGATAGAATCAACGCTTTCCACTTCCTCGACCGGCACACCTTTTTTCGGATAATTGAAATCCATCAGTCCACGGATGCAGCCGTCTTTTTCCTCACTGTCCACAAGCTCTGTGTACTGTTTGAACAGGTTGTAATCTCCACGTTTCGTGGATTCCTGTAACAGATGGATGGTTGCCGGATTGTAAAGGTGCTGGTCTGCACCACTTCTCATTTTGTGGCGTCCCCTGCTGTCTAAGGTGAGGTCAGTCTCTAAACCAAGAGGATCGTATGCTGCAGAATGTAATTCGTTCACATCATTTTCAATGTCTTTTAATGTTATACCACCGATGCGGCTCACGGTATTTGTGAAATACTTATCGATCACGTTGGAGTCGATACCGATCGCCTCGAAGATTTTGGAACCTTCGTAAGACTGGATCGTAGAAATACCCATTTTGGAAGCGATCTTTACAATACCATTTAAGATCGCTGCATTGTAATCATCCACTGCCGCATAGTAATCTTTGTCTAACATATGCTCATCCACTAACTGTTTTACGGTATCCTGTGCCAGATATGGGTTGATTGCACAGGCACCATAACCTAACAGTGTTGCAAAATGATGTACCTCTCTCGGCTCGCCGGACTCTAAGATCATGGCGACTGCAGTTCTCTTTTTTGTCTTGACCAGATGCTGCTGCAGGGCGGACACTGCAAGCAATGATGGGATCGGCACATGATATTCGTCGACACCACGGTCAGACAGGATCAAAATGTTTGCGCCCTCCCTGTATGCCCGGTCTGCTTCCACGAACAGACGCTCAATGGCTTTCTCGAGGCTTGTGCTCTTATAATAAGTAGTCGGGATTACCTCTACCTTAAATCCGTCCACTTTCATATTTTTAATTTTCATCAGGTCCGTGTTTGTCAGAATTGGATTGTTGACCTTTAACACCTGGCAGTTGATTGCTTTTTCTTCCAGAAGGTTTCCGTCCTCTCCGATGTATACGGTTGTGGAAGTCACCACTTTTTCACGGATAGAGTCGATCGGCGGGTTTGTAACCTGTGCAAATAGCTGCTTGAAGTAGTTAAATAACGGCTGATGATCGGTTGCCAGTGCAGCAAGCGGTGTATCAATACCCATGGCGGATGTTCCCTCGCCGCCATTTTTTGCCATTGGTAAAATTGCATCCCTCAAAGATTCATAGGTATAACCAAATGCCTTCTGCATTCTCTGACGCTCTTCCTTGGTGTATTCCGGCACACGCTGGTTTGGAATCTTCAAATCTTTTAAATTTAACAGGTTGCGGTCGATCCATTCACCGTAAGGCTGTTTGCCTGCATAAGTTTCTTTTAACTCATCATCATCGATCACTCTTCCCTTTACGGTATCTACCAGAAGCATTTTTCCCGGACGAAGTCTCTCTTTTACCACGATCTTCGTCGGATCAATGTCAAGTACACCGACCTCAGAGGAAAGAATAAGGTAATCGTCATCTGTAATGTAATAGCGGGAAGGACGGAGTCCGTTACGGTCAAGCACCGCTCCCATAATATCACCATCGGAGAAAAGAATGGATGCAGGTCCGTCCCACGGCTCCATCATCGTTGCGTAATACTGGTAAAAATCTTTTTTCTTCTGGGACATGAGGCTGTTGTTCGCCCACGGCTCCGGAATTAAGATCATGACAGCGAGCGGAAGATCCATGCCGCTCATGACAAGAAATTCCAGTGTATTGTCAAGCATTGCAGAGTCGGAACCTTCGGTGTTGACGACCGGAAGCACTTTCTGTAATTCGCCCTTTAAAAATTCGGACTCCATGGTCTCCTCACGGGCAAGCATCTTATCTGCATTTCCTTTGATAGTGTTGATCTCACCGTTATGTACGATAAAACGGTTTGGATGTGCTCTCTCCCAGCTTGGGTTTGTGTTCGTGGAGAAACGGGAGTGTACGGTTGCGATCGCAGATTCATAATCTTTGTCCTGAAGATCTGCAAAGAACAAGCGGAGCTGCTCTACTAAGAACATTCCCTTGTATACAATCGTTCTGCTGGATAAGGAGACAACATAAGTATCATCATTCGACTGTTCAAACACACGTCTTGCCACATACAGCTTGCGGTCGAACGGAAGTCCCTTTTCCACATTCTTCGGACGCTTTACAAACCCCTGCATAATGCAAGGCATACAGTCGATTGCTTTCTGTCCAAGCTTTGTCGGATCGATCGGTACTTCTCTCCATCCTAAAAATTCCATGCCCTCTTTCTGGACAATGACTTCGAACATTTTCTTTGCCTGATTGCGTTTCAACTCATCCTGTGGGAAGAAAAACATACCGATACCATAATCTCTCTCACCACCAAGTTCAATGCCAAGCGGTTTTACGGCTTTCGTAAAAAATTTATGAGAAATCTGTAAAAGGATACCAACACCGTCACCGGTCTTTCCTTCTGCATCTTTTCCTGCTCTGTGCTTTAAGTTTTCAACAATTTTTAAAGCATTCTCCACGGTCTCATGTGTCTTGATACCTTTGATATTGACAACTGAACCGATACCGCAGTTGTCATGTTCAAATGCCGGATCGTACATTCCGTCTGTTTTTGTCTGGGAATCCTTTGGTGCAAATTTGTTCAGAGTGACCATTTTTGCAGATGTTTCTTTCTGTTGCTCTTTCATACGCAAATTCCTTTCTTAATCCAGATTGAAACTGCCGCTTTGCAGACAATCTCATTGTTGTAATAAAAAGAGGCACTCAAATAACCCAATGATCGATTGGGTATCTAAGCGCCTTTGCTTCATGAATTATTTTATTTTTCTTGTTTTCTAATATACAACTTTTTGATACTTCTGTCTATCTATTTTTTTGCAATATTGTCTGATAATTTGAATATTTATTATTTATAGCAGTATTGTTTATACTATTATAATTATATTCTTACTGTAATATATGGATACAAACAATTCTTTCCTTGTTTTATAATAAAAAAATTTTTGATTTTCAAGTGATAAAATATCACTTCAGGTGTTTTTCTGGAATTGTGTTTGAATTGTCGGAGTATAGAATATTACTATTTGTTACGGCAGATTTTAATATTCTGTTTTCTGTAATAAAAAGTTGTGATACATGGTAGATTATCTGATCACTAACCAAGACAGGCATCAGTGAAATATCGGCTTTTATTATGCCCGCACGTCAAACGACTGATATCTCTGTTGTTTTTTCTGCAATTCCTCATCGGACAATTTCTGCTGTAACTCTGCTTCTGAAAGCTGTCCGGTAGTTTCCAGATTTCCTTCCTGCGCATCGATTGATTCCGACATATCATCCATAATTTCGGATAAAACACCCTTATCATCGGTTTTGCCGTCTGTTCCTGCTGCCTCGCCTTGAGCCTCCTTTTTCTGCTCTTCCTCGGTCTTTGGCTTATATTTCTCAGCCGCTTTCGCCATCTGCTCTCCGCGCTCTTCTGCCTCATCTAAGATGTGGAACATCTGTGAGCTGTTGTACTCCTGTTTTGCTGCCGCAATCTCATCCTCGTAAGTATGAAACTTCTCCAGCTTTTTTGCAATTTCTTCGATTGTATCCGCTTTCTGATTTTTGAGATTCTGCTTCTGTGTCTCAAAAAAAGCAATTTTTCCGTCCCGCTCTTCCTGTCTCTGTATTTTTTCCCTCGTGCTTTTTAACATGTTTGCATTTGACTGCCAGGGTGCGGACGTGTTTTTGGAAAAGTTGATCGTAACACTCATAATAGTTCTCCTGTCTTATCTCCTCTGCAAATTTGTCAATTTTCTTTTTTATCCCCAGAAATCGTATTTACTCGTCTCAAGTGCACTCAGCAATGAAGAGCCGTTCGATGTATACTGGCTCGATGTGCTCACAACATTGGACGCTGCGTTCTGGCTGATTCTTCCGCTCACAAAACTGATCTTGAAAGCAAGCCCGGTATCTCCATCCAACACTTTCTTTAACGTGTCTGCATCTGCACTCTGTAACACTTTCTCGTCAATGGAAAGACTGCCGTCTTTTGCCTGTGTGATACCAATGCTCTTCAATGCCTCTTTGTCCCCGGCAGGAATATCCTTTAACTGCTGTCTGTAAAACTCATTTAAAGTATCCCCGGTTTCCCTGAGCTGTTTTAACGTTGCGTTGTAGCTCTCGACCATTTTTTTTGCCGAGGAAACAATATCCTTTGTACTGACGCTTTCCTTTGCCCTGTCATAAATGGAGTTCTTATCTGTTGCCACAAGACTAGAAGCATATCCGTTCAGGTTCCCCGAAATATCTTCCAGCTTCGAATAATTCTTTTTCTTTGCGATCGCCGTTGCATCCGCACTGGCATTCACTCCGTTCAGCAGACCGGAAAAAGATGACTTTTTGTTCAGGATATCTAACAGTGTTGTCTGCTGAAATGGAATTCCGCTTTTTGCGGCTGAGTGTGCAAGCATTTGTGTTGTAATTCGCATATTATTGCCTCCCTGTATGTCTTGCCAAAACTGCACCATAACGATGCATTTTGCCTTTCTTTACTCCGTATATCGGTCGGGCATTTTCTGATTTTAGCGAATTGTAACGAACAGGCTCTTTTATGTAATGAAAAATCAGCAGATCTATGTTCCGCTGATTTTTGCTTTTTTCCGCTATTTTGCAGTCCTTTTCATCCTGCGCTTCTCAGATATTTCATATAAGCCGTGACAAAATCGTTATACTTTTGTTTTGCCAGATAAACTTTGTCACCATTTTTCATCTGTATCGTGGTCGCATCATACTTGTACACTTCCCGCAGATTTACCAGAAATCCCCGGTGCGAACGGAAAAAACCCTCTCCCAGCCGCTTCTCCAACACTTCCATTTTCTCATAAAAAGTATAACTGCTCTCCGGCATATTTTTCGTGTGCAGCACAATCTTGCGCGCCTCGTTCTCCGCATACAAAATATTTTTTGCCAGAACTTCCATATAACTGCCATCTGCTTTTATCAACAGGGACATTTCCTCTTTTTCCCGCTCAAGCTGCCACATGGCGCGCTGCATCACTTCCGCAAACTTGTGCTCGTCCACCGGCTTTAACAGATAGTGAAACGCCCCGACATCATAACCTTCAAACACATATTCTTTGAACGCTGTCACAAAAATGATCATCGCATTGGATGTCTCCCGGATTTTCCGGGCTGTCTCCATGCCGTTTAACGTCTGATTTCCATCTTCTCCACGCAGGGAAACATCCAGCAGGATCACATCAAAGGATGTCTGATCTCGTAACAGTGCCTCTCCGCTGCCAAACAGGCGAACCTGTGAATCCGGGATACATTTTTCGGTCAGACTTTTTAAATACTCTCTTATAGGCTGTTCATCATCACATATCGCAATTTTCGGCATTTTCTTCACTCCATACCCTGTATTTTATCTTATATCGACCAGCTCATAAGCTTTTCTTATGGAATATGTAATGAAATGTCGTTTTTATGTAACGAATTATTTTCTCCGGTAAAAAAGGCTGACAACGCCTATTCCTGCCGCTGCCATCACAATCGTAAATAAAATACCTTTTACTGTCGGATAAAAACTGAAATCAAGCCATCCTGTCTCCGTCCGCAATACCGCTGCAAGATTTGCCGCAATATGCCCAAAAACTGCCATGGAAAGTTTCCCTGTTTTTTCCAGTACAAACGCAAGAAACAATCCAATCACCGCCGCATACAAAAACTGTACCAGATTGACATGCATGATACCAAAGATAAGTGCTGAAGCGATCAGTGCCGGTGTCACGCCAAAATAAAGCTTCAGACGCTTGTACACCACACCGCGGAACAGCAATTCTTCTGCGATTGGAATCACAAAGCAGGAACCGAGCAGTTCAAACACGACTGTTCCTGCAAAAAAGGACTCATTTGCCTCCTGAAACCCCTCCGACATCTGCACTAACGGCGTCATTGCAATGATGTTATTCACGGCAATGCCAAGTGCCGCTGCACCCACAACAGCCAAAACTGCGTCTGTGAGCCATTTTGTATCCAATTTTTCTTTTTCAGTTCCATAGACAACCTGCTCTGCAATTTTATCCTGCTTATAAAAACTCATCGTCGCCGGGATCGTTGCCGCCGAGCAGATAAGCTGACGCAGCATATAGGTCTGTTGCCCATCCCCCAGAAAAAGTCCCAGTACGAAGTACATAAGGCTCGACACAACATAATAAATGCCAATCGGATAAATGATCTGCCAAAGTTTAAAACCGCCTGTCGTTTTCATGATATCTTCCTTTCTATCACATCTGCTGCAGTGCTTCCACAACCTCTGCCATGTTGTCGCAGACACAGTATGCCCCTGCACGCTCTAACAGTTCTCTTTTTCCAAATCCATAGGATACGCCGATACAGCGGATTCCAAACTGATCCGCTCCAATCACGTCATACTCAGTGTCTCCGATCAGGCACATCTGGTCTTTTGTGATCTGCATATGCTCCATCCGTCTGCCAAGCTCCTCTAGTACCTGCTGTTTGGTGCTGATGCTTCCATCTAAAGTGGAACCGACGATCTCATCAAAATACGGTGTCAGGGAAAAATGTTCCAGAATACGTCTGCACGCTGTCTCCGGCTTGGAGGAAGCAAGTGCGATGACGCAGCCTGCTTCTTTTAACTTGCGGATCGTATCTGCGACACCCTCATATAATTCACACTCGAAAATTCCGGTCTTATCAAACCTCTCCCGGTATTTTAATACCGCCTGCCATGCCTTGTCCGCATCAAAGCCGTATTTTTCACGGAAAACAGGATCAAGCGGCGGTCCGATAAAACACAACAGCTTTTTCCGGTCCGGTTCCTCAATTCCAAAACTGCTTAATGCATATTGTACACACTTTGTAATTCCCTCTTCTGAGTTAATGATCGTACCATCCAGATCAAATAAGACTGCTTTTATCATATTACCTCTCTTTCAGCTCTCCAAGTAACTGCGACACTGTTTTTCCCAAAACCGGGTGACGGTAATTCGGGCAAAGTTCTGCCAGCGGTTTTAACACAAAGTCACGATTCTGCATATCAATATGCGGTATGATAAGATTCTCATCCTCGTACACAAGCTTATCATAAAAAATAATGTCAAGATCCAATGTTCTAGGTCCCCAGTGAATGATACGCTCCCTGTTAGCGTGCTGCTCGATCTCATGCAGTTTCTCCAACAGCTCCTGTGGTGATAACAGCGTCTTTAATGCGATCGCCCCATTAACAAAATCGTCCTGCTCCACTCCGCCGTAAGGCTTTGTCACCAGAAGTTCTGACACTCTTACCTCTTTGATCTCTTTGATCCGGCGCAGTTCGTCGATTCCATTACCAATATAGGCATTCTTGTCCCCAAGATTGGAACCGACCGCAAGATACACCTCATGCCACTGCCGTTTCATCGTCACCGACACATTTTCAAATGGAAGCCCGATCGGAGCATGTGGTTTACATAACTCAATCTCTACTCCTTTTAACACCGGCATAGAAAGAAGCATCGCTTCCGCTAACTGCTCTGCGACGCTCTCAATTAATTTGTATGTATGATCCTGTAGAAAATCTGTGATAAAATGGCTGACTTCGCCATAATTCAAAGAATCCGACAGATTGTCTGTCTTTCCAGCTTTTCTGCAGTCCAAAAAAAGTTTTGCATTCACGTAAAAGTCCTGTCCATCCCTTGTTTCCTCCGGAAAAACCCCATGATGTGCAAATACTTTTAAATTCGTTATTTTAATAAAATCTCCTGTCATCCCGATACTTCCTTTCAGCACTTCCATCTTCCTGTTATCTAAAGCCTGCAAAACTCCTGAAAAAACAGGTGTTTGGCAATTGCTTATTTCCTGTCCAGGATCGCCTCTGCCATCTGGATTGCCCGGTGATTTTCTTTTACATCATGCACACGGACAAACATACAGCCTGCTTCCACCGCCATGACCGTTGTGACGATCGTTCCCTCCACACGCTCTGCTGCCGGAAGGTCAATTGTCAATCCGATCACAGACTTCCTTGAGGTGCCCAGCAGCACCGGATATTTTAATTCATTGAACTCTTTCAGGCGGCGGATCACTTCCAGATTATTCTCATAACTTTTTGCAAACCCAACACCCGGGTCTAAGATGATCTTATCGTCCGCAATTCCAGCCGCTTTGGCAAGTGCGATCGTCTCCCGCAGATCCTGTTTCATGTCCTCCATAAAATTCCGGTACTCAGTATTGTCCCGGTTATGCATGAGACAGCACGCCAGCCCGGATTTTGCAATGACTTCTGACATGTGCGGGTCATATTTCAGTCCCCAGATATCGTTGATCAGATCGGCTCCTGCCTGTGCCGCCGCCTCTGCGACGCCGCTTTTATAAGTATCCACAGAGATTGGAATCCCAAATTCTTTTTTTACCGCCTCAATGACCGGAACCACCCTGTCTGTCTCCTCTTCATCGGAAATCTTTGTATATCCCCACGGTCGTGTGGATTCCCCACCGATATCGATCACATCTGCACCGTCTCCTATCATCTCTTCCGCATGCTTTAATGCCGCATCGATCTGATTGAACTTTCCACCATCGGAAAAAGAGTCCGGTGTCACATTTAAAATTCCCATAATATAAGTATGTCCTGTTGTTGCAAAATCCCTGCTGCCTATTCTCATTTTTCTAACCTTCCTGACCTTTTATCGCAAATAAATGGTTTCTATCCTCTCACCAACTCAAAAAACTGTCTCTGCAGCCTCTCGTCCCTGTCAAAAACACCGCGCGTCACAAATGTTACCGTCTTGCTTCCCGGCTTTTTTACACCACGCATCGTCATGCACATATGCTCTGCTTCCAGCATGACCATTGCGCCCTGTGGCTTTAAATATTCCATTAATGCATCTGCGATCTGTGCCGTCAACTGTTCCTGGATCTGCGGACGCTTTGCATACACTTCCACGGTTCTTGCCAGTTTGCTGAGACCTACGACTTTTCCATCCGGGATATACGCAATATGCGCTTTTCCGTAAAAAGGCATAAAATGATGCTCACAGGTCGAGTAAAATGTAATATCTTTTTCGAGAACCATCGCATTGTCTTTCACATGAAATGTCTTTGACAGCGGTTCTTCAGCGGTCTGCGTCAGTCCACCAAATATCTCTTCATACATTCTGGCAATGCGGTCAGGGGTATCGAGAAGCCCTTCTCTGTCCGGGTTTTCCCCGATTCCTTCCAGTATTAATTTTACGCCCTCTTGTATTTTCTTTTTATCCATCTTTTTTCCTTCTTTACCGATACTGAAATGATATGGTCCACGTACGATACTGCATTCCTATGTACGCTTTTATCGATCAATCCAACTGCATGATCTGCCTGATCTCTTTGAGATAAGATAAGGAGCCAAATGCAAGGATCACGCCGTCTTTTTTCGTGTGTTCCAGTGCCAGCTGCACTGCTTCCTTCATGGAACTGCATGCCCTGACCTTCGGAAGCGATCCCATAACTCCTGCGCCCTGTGGACTATTTTCTGCTCCCTGCGGACTATTTCCTGCTCCCTGTGCTTTTTCCGGCCTTCCGGCTTTCTCTTTCCACAGGTAATCCACGATTTTCTCTGCCTCGGACGCAAGTTCTTCCGCTTTCATCGCCCTCGGATTATCCGGCGTCACTGTAAAGGTGGCTCCCGCATAAGGCAGCATTGCCTCCAGCACTTTTTTGTGTTCCTTATCTGCAAGTACACCTATTATATAAGTTATTGGAATGTTTGTAAAATATTTTTCCACAGACGCACTTAATTGAAGTGCCGCATCCTCATTGTGCGCACCGTCTATGATAAACAGCGGCTGTTCTCCTATGACCTCAAACCTGCCCGGCCACACGGTATTTTTGATCCCGTCTATAATGATCCGGTCTGCAATCCCAAGGATCTCCTTTAACACTGTGACCGCCAGACAGCAGTTTTCCACCTGATATGTCCCTGTAAGCCGGGTTGTCACCGTTCCAAGTCCCGGATGATCGAATCTGATCTCTTTTAACGTTTCGGTTTCCACCGTTACCTTGGAAACATCGGCGGTATAAAGCCTTGCGTGCTGTTTTTCCGCCTCTGCTTCTATCGCCACCATTGCCTCTGCTTTTTGCAGGATGGTCACGACCGGACAATCTTTTTTGATAATGCCGGCTTTTGCCTGTGCAATCTCGGTCAGTGTATTTCCAAGAAATTGCATATGATCCATACTGACTGATGTAATAACGGAGCACACTGGCTTTTTGATCAGATTCGTTGCATCTGTTCTGCCGCCCATTCCAACTTCCAACAGTACATAATCACATTTTTTCTGATAAAAATACAAAAATGCCATCGCTGTTTCCACTTCAAAAATCGTCGGATGTTCCATACCTTTTTCCACCATGCGGTCACAGGCACACTTCACCTGTTCCATGATATCCGCATACTCCTCGTGGCTCATGGACTGAAGATTGATCCGCCACACTTCCATCGGATCAAACACCGCCGGGGAACTATATCTGCCTACCCGGTATCCGGCTTCTATGAGTACCCGCTCTAAATAAGCTCCGGTAGAACCTTTTCCGTTCGTTCCCGCAATGTGGATGATCTTAAGCTGCTCCTGTATATCCCCAAGCTCGTGCATTAGATTTTCAATACTATCAAGCCCTAATATGCTTCCCGATCTGCTGACATTTACGGCATACGCTCTTGCCTGCTCGTAATTCATTTTCCCACCTTACTTCTTTTGGTTTTATTTAACGCTTCGTTCCCTTGGTGTCACGATTTCCAACACGAAGTCTGTTTAAGACAACCTCTTTTCCCTTTACTTCAACGGTCTCCTCGCTCTCGCCGTCTAACACATAAATGTTACTCAATGCATCTCCTGCATTCAGTTTCATGCCACGCACGCCGACCGCTCCCTTTTTCTTTTCCGGGATTGTGGAAGCCTCAATACGCAAAAACATTTCTTTCTCAGACTGCATGACAACCGTCTCCTCACCTGTCATGGCGTGCACGATCAGAAGTTCATCATCCTCATTTAACTTCGTTGCGGCTGTCGTTCTCTTTGCCACGTCAAATTCACTTCCGTCAACCATCTTAAGCATGGCTGTTTTGGTTCCAAATAATAATCTGGAGTGAATGATCGCACCGAGGTTGATAATGTATATAAAGTTTTCCTCACTACTATTGTAGTTACTTAGATTGTCGATTGGAATTCCCTTATCTCGGAACTTTCCATATGGAAGATCAAGCACTTTCAACAGATGCATCTGTCCTTTGTTTGTAAAAATACAGATTTTATCCGTGTTCTTACAGGTTAAGATGTAACGGTTTTCCGTATCCGCTGCCTCTTTATTTCTCTCATAGACACTGACATCCACCGTTTTTGCATAGCCAAAGCGGTCCATGAGGAATACCACATCCATCTCCTCAATCTTCTTCTCTTCCACAACCGCTTCCTCAAGATTGTCGATCAGAGTTTTTCTCGGAACCGCATACTGTTTCTTATAAGACTGAAGTTCTTTGATCAGCACTTTCGCCATGGTGGCACGGTTTTCCAAAATGTCCTCATACTCGGCGATATGCTTTAACGTATCCTCATGGTCTTTCATCAATGCCTCGATTTCTAAACCGATCAGCTTCTGTAAACGCATCTCCAGGATTGCCGTGGTCTGACGCTCTGTAAAACGGAGCTCTGATGCCATTTTTTCTGACTGTGCCGATTTAAAGGTGATATTGTCCGTCACACCATCGGTCAGACATGCTCTTGCATCTTTTACATTCTTACTTCCGCGAAGGATTTCAATAATAAGGTCAATGACATCACACGCCTTGATCAATCCTTCCTGTATTTCTTTTTTATCTAATTCTTTTTTCAGTAATGTTTGATATTTTCTTGTGGCAAGCTCATACTGGAACTTCACATGATGACGGATGATTGGCACAAGTCCCAGCGTCTCAGGCCGTCCCTCCGCAACTGCCAGCATATTCACACCAAACGTGTCCTCTAACTTTGTCTTTTTATACAGCAGATTGATGAGATTCTGCGTATCGGCTCCTTTTCGAAGCTCTAACACAATACGGATTCCCTCTTTGGAGGACTGGTTTGTGATATCCACGATATCATTTGTTTTCTTGGTCTCCACGAGACTATATACATCATTCAAAAATTTTCCGATGTTCGCACCGATCATCGTATATGGGATCTCAGTGATAACAATGCGCTCTTTTCCACCTTTGACCTGCTCCACTTCCACTTTTCCACGGATTTTGATCTTACCCATACCGGTGGAATAGATCTGGATCAGATCGTCCTTATTGGCAATAATTCCTCCTGTCGGGAAATCAGGCCCCGGAATATATTCCATCATCTGCTCGGTATTGATATCCGGATTCTTAATGTATGCGATCACACCGTCGATCACTTCACCCAGATTGTGCGGTGGTGTGCTTGTCACCATACCGACCGCAATACCATCGGAACCGTTCACCAAGAGATTCGGGATCTTGACCGGCAAAACTTCCGGCTCTTTCTCTGTCTCATCAAAGTTTGGCACAAAATCCACGACATCCTTATCCAGATCCGATAAAAATGCCTCCTGTGTGATTTTCTGCAGCCGCGCCTCCGTGTAACGCATCGCAGCCGCGCCATCGCCCTCGATGGAACCAAAGTTACCATGTCCATCTACAAGCGGCAACCCTTTCTTAAATTCCTGTGCCATGACAACAAGTGCGTCATAAATAGAACTGTCGCCATGTGGATGATATTTACCCATGGTATCGCCGACAATACGCGCACATTTACGGTACGGCTTGTCATACCGGATTCCCAGTTCGTACATATCATATAAAGTTCTTCGCTGCACCGGTTTTAAGCCATCGCGGACATCCGGCAAAGCTCTTGCGATAATAACACTCATCGCATAATCTATATAAGATTTCTGCATCAGTTCCGAATACTCGGTACGGATAATCTGTTCTTCCTGCTGCATCATATAACCTCTCTATCTGTTATTCTACAGACCATTGCAAAATGTTTGTCATCTGCTTTACGATTTTTCAATGATCTACTGCCATTTTTACCGTCTGCACTATACGTCGAGTTCTGCGTCATGCGCATGTTCATAAATAAATGTCTTTCTCGGTGGAACATCATTTCCCATCAGAAGCTCTGTGATATCAGAAGCCATGCGGCCGTCCTCGATCTCAATCCGCTTTAACATTCTGGTAGCCGGATTCAATGTAGTCTCCCACAACTGCTCGGCATCCATCTCACCAAGACCTTTGTAACGCTGTAAGGTAAAGTTACTTCCCTTATGTGCTTTTCTGTATTTTTCCAGAGCCGCATCATCGTAAAGATACTCTTCCTCGCCCTTGCCCGGAATGACTTTGTAAAGCGGTGGCATTGCCACATAGACATGTCCTTCATAGATAAGTTCCGGCATAAAACGGTAAAACAATGTCAGAAGCAGTGTTGAGATATGTGCTCCGTCCACATCGGCATCCGCCATGATGATGATCTTGTCATAACGAAGTTTTGTGATATCAAAATCGTTTCCATATCCCTCGGAAAAACCACATCCAAACGCATTGATCATGGTCTTGATCTCTGCATTGGCTAACACCTTGTCAATACTTGCTTTTTCCACATTTAAGATTTTACCCCTGATTGGCAGGATTGCCTGATAATTTCTGTCTCTCGCTGTCTTTGCGGAACCTCCGGCGGAATCTCCCTCGACGATGAAGATTTCACAGATGGAAGCGTCCCTGCTCTCACAATTTGCAAGCTTTCCATTGGAATCAAACGAAAACTTCTGCTTGGTGAGCAGATTGGTCTTGGCGCGCTCCTCGGTCTTACGGATCTTTGCCGCTTTTTCCGCGCAGGAGATGACCGTTTTCAATGTCTCTAAGTTTTTATCAAAAAATAACTGAATCTCGTCGCCGGTCACTTTTGCAGTGGCTTTCGCCGCATCCTGATTATCTAATTTCGTCTTTGTCTGTCCCTCAAATCTCGGATCAGGATGTTTGATGGAAACAACTGCCGTCATTCCGTTTCGGACATCCGCTCCGGTGAAGTTCACATCTTTTTCTTTTAAAATACCAAGTTCTCTCGCATAAGAATTAATGACGGTTGTAAATACGGTTTTAAATCCCGTGATATGTGTACCACCCTCGGCATTAAAAATATTATTACAGAATCCCAGGATATTCTCATGAAATTCATTCGTGTACTGGAATGCAGCTTCCACGGTAATGCCTTCAGATTCCCCTTTAAAGTAGACGACATCATGAAGCACTTCCGTATTTTTATTCAAATCCTTTACAAAACCACGGATTCCATCTTCCTCATGATATACGATATGTTCGACTTCCTCGCCACGACGGTCCTCATAAATGATCGTAAGTTTCGGATTCAGATATGCCGTCTCATGCATACGGCTTTTGATCTCATCCTCTTTGAATCTCGTCTTTTCAAAAATTTCCGGATCTGGAAGAAAGTTTACTTTGGTTCCAGTCTTTTTTGTCTTGCCAATCTTAGGAAGCAATCCATTCTCCAATTCCACAACCGGAACGCCTCTCTCATAGCGGTCGTGATGAATATACCCCTCTCTGCTGATCTCCACATCCATATAAACAGACAATGCATTGACAACGGAAGAACCTACTCCGTGAAGCCCTCCACTCGTCTTATATGCGGAATCATCAAACTTACCGCCGGCGTGTAAGGTTGTGTATACAAGACGTGCTGCCGAAACACCTTTGGCGTGCATTCCGACCGGAACGCCTCGTCCATTATCTTCTACCGTACAGGAACCATTCTTCTCCAATGTGACATGGATCGTATCACATGCCCCTGCCAGATGCTCATCCACAGAGTTGTCTACGATCTCATAGATCAGGTGGTTCAATCCCTTTCTGGAAACACTTCCGATATACATTCCCGGTCTTTTCCGAACAGCCTCTAACCCTTCTAAAACCGATATGCTGTGCTCATCATAACCTGCCATTTCTTACCTCACTTCATTCATTTTCCTGCGCTCTGTCACAAACTTGCAGATTCATTTCATAATATTCTTTCAAATCTGCCCTACTCTTCTACCTTCTGCTGGTTCATATGTGCAATGACCATCATCGCAATCTTAAAGGTCATTGCATCATCAAACTTACGGATATCTAATCCGATTGCCTTCTCTAAACGTTCCAGACGATATACTAATGTATTCCGGTGCACATATAACTGTCTGGCGGTCTCTGAGATATTCAGATTATTTTCAAAAAACTTCTGGATGGTTGTATTAATCTCTTCATTAAATATATCCGGCACTTCATCCCCGAACACTTCATGAATAAACATCTCGCATAAGCTCATCGGAAGCTGATAAATCAGACGCCCAATTCCAAGCAGGCTGTATGCAATCGTCTCACGCTCTGCATAAAAAATTCTTCCGACTTCTAACGCCATCTTGGCTTCCTGATAGGATTTGGCAATATCTTGCAGATTATGCACACGGTTTCCATAGCCCACGCGCACTTTCACCATCGCCTCAGTGTGCATATTATCCACGATCATACTTGCCAATGTCTGCAGTTCTTCATCTTCTTTCATGTCTCTGGTATCTTTGATCAGGACAATGCTCTGCTCGTCCACTTCTGTCACATAGTCTCTGGTCTTGGTCACGAACAGATTCTTGACTGTCTCCATCGCGGTTGCATCTTTCTTGCCGTCAATCTCAATCACGAAAACAACACGTTCTGCCTGTTCAATATGCAGCTTCTGGGCCTTATTGTACATGTCCACCACGAGCATATTTCCAAGCAGGATATTCTGCATAAAATTATTACGGTCAAACTGCTCCATATAAGCGGCTGCAAGATTCCTTATCTGGCAAACTGCCAACCGTCCTACCATATAAGCATCTTCTGCGGATGACTTTGTCAAAAGAATATATTCCACTTCACCCTCTACCATTACTTTAAAGAAATGACAACCAGACAGCATCTGGCTCTCTGCCATTGATGCTGCAAATGAAGTTACCGCCTCTTCCATATCACCTTCCGGTTCAAAAGTAGCCGCAACCTGTTTTCCTTTCTCTGAATATAATGCCAGATCAATCTTGGAAATCTCCTTAATCTCGTCTAAAGCAGTCTGTATCTTATGGTTTGATATCATACGCCCCATTCCTTTCGTTATTTATTATATAGAACACATGTTTGTTTTGCAATTATTTTTTGCAGAAAAAACCGGGTACAAATGATGCACCCGGTTCTACTGAGTTTATTTAATTTTACCGAATTAGTTGGTAATTGTCAATTCAGTTTCTTTATCGAAGCAGTGAATCTTCTCTGGATCGATTGCTAATGTGATATGATCACCCATACGAGCTGTTGTTCTGGAATCAACTTTTGCTGTCATGGCTGTTCCTGCTACATTGAAGTATAACAATACTTCAGAACCTAATAACTCGTATCCTGTTACGTCTGTCTCGAATACTGTATCTTTGTGAGCTTCGATCTCAATCTGGGAATCTCCGATATCTTCTGGTCTGATACCCATAACAACTGTCTTTCCGTTGTATCCGCCATCGATCAATTTCTTAGCTTTTGCTGGAGGAAGAACAACAGATGTTTTCTCAAAGTTAAGAGTTACTCTCTCGCCTTCTACTTTACATACAGCATCGATAAAGTTCATCTGTGGAGATCCGATGAATCCTGCTACGAATAAGTTGTTCGGCTCATTGTATAATTTCTGTGGAGAATCAACCTGCATGATAACACCATCTTTTAATACAACGATTCTGGTACCTAATGTCATAGCCTCTGTCTGATCATGTGTTACATAAATAATTGTAGCTTTTAATCTGTTATGTAAGGAAGCGATCTCAGAACGCATCTGAACACGTAATTTTGCATCCAGGTTGGAAAGAGGTTCGTCCATAAGGAATACCTTAGGATTACGAACGATAGCACGTCCCATAGCAACACGCTGTCTCTGTCCACCGGATAAAGCCTTTGGTTTACGGTCTAATAATTTCTCAAGGTCAAGGATCTTAGCAGCTTCTTCTACTTTTTTCTTGATCTCATCCTTAGGAACTTTTCTTAATTTTAATCCGAATGCCATATTGTCAAATACGGTCATATGTGGATATAATGCGTAGTTCTGGAATACCATTGCGATATCTCTGTCTTTTGGCTCTACGTCGTTTACAACTCTTCCATCGATTTTTAATTCACCGGAAGAAATCTCTTCAAGACCTGCGATCATACGAAGTGTAGTAGATTTACCACATCCGGATGGTCCTACGAAGATGATGAACTCCTGATCTTCTACTTCAAGGTTGAAATCCTTAACAGCTTCAAAACCGTTAGGATAAACTTTACATACATTTGTTAATGATAAACTTGCCATTGGTGTAAATACCTCCTAATAAATTGTTCGTTTCTTGATATATTTACTATACAAAAAAACAGCCAAAAACGCCATATGTTACCTACACAAAGAATCTGTCGATTTCTTGTAGGAACTCACAGTGATTTTGACTGTTTTTTGATTTCTTCGTCAGATTGCACTGATATTTCATCTTTTTCCGTCAAATTGACGAAGTAACCTGCCTGTATCTTTTATTCCATACATTCATTTCTGATCATAACTTAGAATAACCGAATCCATTGACCACGGCATCCAGCTTGATTCCTTTTTTACAGAATGGACAGTCATCTGCGGAATAAGCCGCATATCCCGGAAGATCCTCTGCATGGAACACCGAGTGTACCGCAAAGCCATCCATCTCAGATACCGTGCTGAACACAGATGCCACTGCCTCGATCACGCCGCCATAGTAACGGATTCCCTCAAGACTTCTGTGGATTGTCTTTCCGGTTGTGGTAGATGCAGATAATAAGATCACATGTTTTCCTGCGATACTTGGTTTGATATTATCACGGAATAAGAGCTGGTTATTGCTGTTCATCTCCGGCGAAACTACATAAATTGTCTCATGGCGGTTCGTAGATGCCATATCCTCTTTTTCAAATTCCTCTGCCAAAAACGCTCCGATCACCTCCGTGCCGTCCATACATACAATCGTATCCACATAGGAAACTCTTCCGATCTTCTGATGCAGCACACGGGCAACCTCTTTCGCCTCCTGAATTCTTGTCTTCAAGCTTGTGATATCAATATAGTAATTGATATGGGAATGACTGGTTGCAAAATGTCCCGGAATTGCATGAATTGCAACCATGTTGCTCTCTTTTGAATAAAACTTTACCATTCTGCTTTCCATAATAAAATACCTCCTTAACCCCACTATTCCGGCATTTTCCGGATATTACTTTCTTCCGGTAGAACCAAATCCGCCTTCCCCGCGCTCCGTCTCATTCAATTCTTCTACTTCCTCAAACTCAACAGAAAGATACGGCATTACGACCATTTGTGCAATGCGCTCTTTTCCGGCGATCACACGCTCCTCATCCGTATCATTATGTAAGGCGATCATAAATTCTCCCCGGTAGTCAGAATCCACTACTCCGACACAATTTGCCGGGCGCAGTCCCTGCTTGGAGGCAAGACCGCTTCTTGCAAAAATCGCACCGAAATATCCTTCCGGTATTTCCATCGCAAGTCCTGTGCCGACCATCACTGTTTTGTGTGGTGGAATCACAGTATCCTCAGAACTTTTTGCATACAGATCATAGCCTGCCGCCTGACTGCTTCCCCTTGTCGGGAGTACTGCATCCGCATCAAGTTTTTTTATATTGATCTTCATTTATATTCTCCATTCTAGCACAATCTGTCAGATATATTTTTTAATTAAATCTTAATTCTTCCGTACATTTTTCCCTGCAAATTATAAGGAACTCCTGCATTCTTAATCTTCCCAGCCAAGATTGCCATGTTCCATTTTCTTATCGCGGAGCATCAGGTCATTGACCGCCTCTTTTGCCGGTTTGTCCTCAAATAATACTTTGTTGACTTCCTCAATGATCGGCATATCTACACCGTATTTTTTTGCAAGGGCGATCGCTGCTTTCGCAGAGTAGACACCTTCTACGACCATTTTCACTTCGTCCATCGCCTGCTGCATGGTGTAACCCTGTCCGATCAGCATTCCGGCTTTGCGGTTACGGCTGTGTTTACTCTCACAGGTCACGATCAGATCACCGATTCCGGTAAGTCCGTTTAACGTCTCCTGTTTTGCGCCCATCGTCACAGCAAGCTTGTTCATCTCAAACATTCCTCTGGTGATGAGTGCCGCTTTCGTGTTATCCCCATATCCCAGACCGTCTGCCATTCCGGCCGCAAGCGCGATCACATTCTTTAACGAACCGCCAAGTTCCATGCCAAGCACATCCGGGCTTGTATACACACGGAAAACGTTGTTCATGAAAATGTCCTGGATTCCCTCTGCAACTGCACGTTTTTTTGCTCCTGCTACAACCGTAGTTGGAAGTCCGATTCCAACTTCTTCCGCATGGCTTGGTCCACACATCACTGCAACCTCTGCCTGCGGGATCTCCTGCTCCACAATGTCAGTAAGCGGCATCAGTGTCTCTTCCTCAATTCCCTTAGCCACGCACACGATGATCTGTCCCTCTTTCACAAAAGGCGCCATGCTCTTTGCTGTGCTTCTTGTGAATACAGACGGCACTGCAAGGATCAGGTATGCTTTACCTGAAACCGCAGATTCCAGATCTGTCGTAAATTCCATATCTTCCGGCAGTTTTACCCCCGGAAGTTTCTGCACATGCTCATGTTTTTCTTTCAGCATGGTAATCTCATCTTCCACGATCGACCACACTGTCACTTTATTTCCATTGGTATGCAGTACTTTTGCAAGGGCGATCCCCCAGCTTCCTGCTCCTATGATCGCAACATCTGCCATTTTTTCTCACTCCAAATCAAAAAATTATTTCTGCTCTTTCTTTTTCGCACCGATCTTATTCTCTGTGCCATTTGCAAGACGTCTGATATTTGCACGGTGCTGCCATACCCCTAAAATGGTAAAACAGGCTGTCACTATGTAAAATTCCGCACGGATTCCCATTGGAACTGTGATAATCCCAAGCTGTCCGTAAATAACCACCTGGACGAAAACACTGATCAGTCCGATGATCGAGCCGAGAGATACATACTTTGTCACTGCGCTGATCACCAGAAAAAGTCCCATACTGACCGGTGCAACGATCGGAAATACTGCAAGCACCATTCCACCGGTACATGCAACTCCTTTTCCGCCTTTGAACTTCAGATAAAACGGAAAATTGTGTCCGAGCACCGCTCCAAAACCTGCATACAGCTCCAGAAGAATGATGTCTTCTGTATAGGTTCTTCCAAAGATCAGTTTAACGGCTAACACTGCCGCTACCGTTTTTAAAATATCGCCAAGGCAGGTCACAAGTCCTGCCTTCCAGCCAAAGGTCCTTAAGGTGTTTGTCGCACCGGAATTGCCGCTTCCTTTTGTGCGGATATCCACACCTTTCTTTTTCCCATAAAAATAACCTGTTTCAAATAATCCGCAGGCGTAGCCGACCGCTACTGCAATTATCCTGGCGATGATCATTTTTCATTTTCCTTTCTCTCTCTGATGATAAAACGAAGGGCTGTTCCCCGGAATCCAAACGTATCACGGATGCGGTTCTCCAGATATCTTGTGTAGGAGAAATGCATCAGCTGTTTATCATTTACAAAGATCACAAAGGTTGGCGGTTTTACTGAAACCTGCGTCGTGTAATAAATACGCAGTCTCTTTCCCTTATCCGATGGCGGCTGCTGCATCGCAACTGCCTCGGTAACAATTTCATTCAATACACCGGTTGCCACACGCATACTGTTATTCTCAATTACGACATCGATCGTCTCAAAAATCTTATTGAGACGCTGTCCTGATTTTGCAGAGATGAAAATAATCTCCGCATACGGCATAAAGCTTAAGATATCACGGATTTTCTCAGTATGGCGGTAGATGGTCTTATCATCTTTTTCAATCGCATCCCATTTATTGACTGCGATGATGATTCCCTTTCCACGGTCATGTGCGATTCCCGCGATCTTGGCATCCTGCTCGGTCACGCCCTCGGTAGCGTCGATCACAATAATACAGACATCTGCACGCTCAACGGCTGTCACTGCACGGATAATACTGTAACGCTCGATCTCTTCTTTGATCTTATTCTTACGTCTCAATCCTGCGGTATCGATAAACACATATTCTTTTCCATTGTACTTAATATCAGTATCGATTGCATCTCTGGTTGTACCTGCGATATCCGATACAATGACGCGGTCCTCCTGCGCCAGTTTATTGATGAGGGATGATTTTCCAACATTCGGTTTTCCGATAATGGCGATCTTCGGACGGTCGTCCTCCTCGTCATCTTTCTTATATTCCGGGAAATATTTCACCACTTCATCTAACATATCTCCAAGTCCCAACATGGAAGCGGCAGAAACCGGGAACGGATCTCCGATTCCAAGATTATAGAACTCATAGACATCTGCCATATACTTTTCAAAGCTGTCCACTTTATTGACAACCAGCACGACCGGTTTGCCGGAACGACGCAGCATATCTGCAACTTTGGAATCCGAATCCTGCAATCCCTGTCTGACATCGACAATAAACATGATCACGTCTGCAGTTGCAATCGCAATCTCTGCCTGCTCTCTCATCTGTGATAAAATAATATCGTTACTGTCCGGTTCAATACCTCCGGTATCGATCATGGTAAAATTGTGATCTAACCACGACACCTCCGCATAAATACGGTCTCTTGTAACGCCCGGTGTATCTTGTACAATTGAAATACGCTCACCTGCAAGTGCATTAAATAACGTAGACTTTCCTACATTCGGGCGTCCAACAATCGCTACGACTGGTTTACTCATTGATAAAACTCCTTTTCTCATGTATCACGGAAAGAACTGGGATCTCCACTACTTTCCTGTTATAACCTTAAATGGCTTTCTACCGTTACGCTAAAAATAACAATAACAGTTTACAATAAAAAAGATGGAATAACAATATTTATTCCATCTTTTTTCTGAACTATGCGTTTTGTCTAGGAAATGTGCGGTATTCCTTTTTCCCTTACTGCCGTAACCGGATTCATCAGTGCGTCATACTCATCATAAGTCATAAGTTTTCGCTCACTGTTCAAAATCCCAAGTTTTTTCAATGTCTCAATAATGTTTGTGCATTTGCTTCCGAACTCAACATAGGCGCTGTCACTGTTTGGGAAATAAGCTTCTGCCTCTTCTGCAGTCTTCTCCCCTGTCAGCACCGCTTCTGTCACATCAACCCCATCCACACTGTAAGAACTGTAATTCCAGATGATACCGTCCGGATTATAAAAACTGATATCCAGATTGTTAAAATAACGATCCCTGTACGTGTTATCCTCATCACCGGCACGGAGCGAATAAAGTTGATAGTACGTCATGTTTCCCGCTTCCACATCTTTCTGCACCGCCTCCATGACAGCGTCAAGTTCTTCCTGTGTAAAACGGTAATCCTCTGTTCTGCCGTTCTCATCTACAAATGAGATGCTGCCGGCATAATACTCATTCGTCTTATAGTAATTGCCAAACATGTTCTGCATCATCTTATCCGGATCACTCTCTAACGCAGTCACTTTTGCGACGACAGAATCTTTGTCCGCAGCCGCAGCCTGCCCAACCGGAACTGTATAACTTCTCCGCAGCTTCTTACCATCCTTCAGGGTATATGTGATTGAGAGATAATATTGGTTCTCTGCGCTCAGGCACTCTTCTTTCTGTGCCAGGATCTCTTTCTGGAGATCTATGATCTTCTGAATATCATCCGGTTCGGTATAGCGGAGCGTATAGTCCAGATTGAGCGATACCACCTTAACCTCTGAAACATCCGGTATTTTTCCTTCGATCCGGAATAGATCCAGTTTCAGTGCACCCAGAAATGCTGCCAGAACAACCGTTAAGACTGCCCATTCCCCAACTCTCTTTTTGTGGAACACACGGAAATTCTTCTCAATAAGCATCTCCGCCACAAAAAAGCCGATCGCACCAAAGATCAGGGTGCCTGCTGCAAGTATCCAAAAATGTACCTTTGCCGAAGAAAAACTGTTTCCGATCGTGTCAGCAACGGCAGTTCCTCCAAGCAGACCGGCGCAGACAGCCACGCCCCAGCGGAACACCGGCTTGATCCCCCGCATGCTGATAAGGTCACCTGCAGTCTCCAATTTTCTCCATTTATACAACTGATAGGCTGCGATCAGGAATACCACACCTGCCACTGCATAAATCCCGAGCAGATATGCACCCTTAAACTCGATTCCAACCGTCACATACTCACTGTTTTCTACTGACTGTATCCGCAGATTGTTTGTCAGATAATAAATTGGAGACAAAATACAGGATTTCCCCGGATTCCAATTGTTTGACACCCCAAAGCAGACACTCTCTATCACCATGTTGATCAGATACCAGCATCCTACATACAGATAATTGACTACGACATAATACACCGGAAATGCCATGAGCTGTCCGGTAAACATCGCCACAAATGCGCCGAGCGCCAGTGCAAAAAACGTCATTGCGGCTTCTGCACCAAACCAGTATAAAATGTACTGGATATTGGTGATATGTGCACCAATGCAGACGAACACCGTGATAATAAAGGTCAGGATCTGCGGAACAATCATAAATGCAGACGCAGATATGATATTCGTCACAAACAACTCCCGTCTGTCCACCGGAAGTGAATGGATCATATTCGTATTCTTTGCAGAATACAGATAGGAAAACACTGCCATGATCATCACTGCTGCAAATGCAAATGTGATCACCGGATTCATGGCTGCCCGCATAGCGCCACTGATCGCATAGACCTGTCTCTGGAGCTGGCTGTAACTGTCATCCTGCAGATAATACCGCATGTTAAACCACAGTCCGACCGGAAGCGAAACGATCAGATAACAGCTATACAATGCCCACAAAGGCCAGAAATGTGTCATATTTTTTTTGAAAATTGTTTTGTTAAAGCAGCATGTCTTTGACTTCATAATCCACACCTCCCAATTCATAAATAAAGATTTCCTCCAGTGTCAATGGAAGTACATCAACAATGGTAGGATTTTCTGTCAGAAGAACTTTCTCTGCCTCTTTCGGATCCCCTTTTACGATCAGGGTATAGACACGCCCTGTGTTTGCCATATGCAGCACCTCAAAATCATCCGGCAATTTTGGCACACCATTCTGACATGCCACCTGTATCTTGGAAATATTTCCCTGAAGATCGCTCAAAGACCGCTCGATCATAATTTTTCCATGGTGCATGATGCCCACATGGTCACAGGTATCCTCAAGTTCCCTCAGGTTATGGGACGACACTAAAACTGTCATTTTCCGCTCTGCCACTTCCGCCATTAAGATACTCCAGATCTGTCTGCGCATCACAGGATCAAGTCCGTCCACCGGTTCGTCTAAGATCAGCAGATCCGGTTTACAGCAGATAGCAAGCCAGAACGCTACCTGTTTCTGCATGCCTTTCGACAGCCGTCTGATAGTGCGTTTCACATCGATCGTCGGGAAAAATTCCTGCATTTTATAAAAAAGCTTACTGTCAAACTGTGGATAGATGCCTTCATAAAAGCGTTTCATCTCCATCGTATCTGCCTGCATAAAATAAAACAGTTCATCCGGGATATAAGCCATCCTCTGCTTGATGTTCCGGTTTTCAAATACCGGTTCACCGTCGATCAGGATCTCTCCCTCATCTGCCTTATAAACTCCGGTAAGATGGCGGATCAACGTAGACTTTCCTGCTCCGTTTGGTCCGACCAGTCCATAAATATCACCTTTTCCCACATGCATATCCACGCCGTTCAACGCCTGAAAATCATCAAACTTTTTCTTTAAATTATGAACCTGGATCATTGTGCCTCTCCCCCTTTAGCCAATTGTTCAATACGTGTTTTCAAACTGTCCTCATCCATCGCCAAAAACAACAGTTCCGTCACCACTTCATCAAATTCCTTCATCAGTTCTTCATTTCTGACGCCCAGCACTTCTTTACGCTCGGCAACGAATGTTCCTTTTCCGGCAACGGTATAGACATATCCCTCTGCCTCAAGTTCCCGGTATGCCTTCTGGATGGTATTTGGATTGATGGCAAGCTTCGAAGCCATTTCCCGCACGGAGGGCAGCTTTTCATTTGCAATAAGGGAATTCGTGATAACCAGCTTTCTCAGACCATCTTTGATCTGTTCATAAATTGGTTTTGCATCCCTGTAATTTAACTGAATCAAATAACAAACCTCCCATCTGTATTAGCTGTATGATGTGTACTATCATTCTTCATACAGTTAATATAGCACGAGAGGTCTTCTATTACAATGAAGATAATCCTAGGATATTATTAAGAAATCTTTAATATGCCATTCTTTTCAAAGGCAGCATCGTTTCTGCTATCCGAGATAAGCCTTCAGAAGTTCAAACGTATTCTTTACTCCATCCACATGGCTTCTCTCATAACCGTGTGATGCATATACACCCGAACCGATCAGTCCGTGGCGCACATCATATCCGGCGGTCAGCGCAACATCTGCATCTGAACCATAGTATGGATAGACATCCACTGCAAAATCAATATTGTTCTCTTTTGCCGCTTTCACAAGACCATTTACCACATCATAGTGATATGGTCCGTGGCTGTCCTTTGCACAGATAGATACCTGTGTCTCATCACAGGCAAGTCCGTCACCGACACATCCCATATCCACAGAGATCACTTCTGTCACGCCTTCCGGGACAGAGGCTGCGCCACCGTGTCCTACTTCCTCAAATACAGTGATGTGCTGGTAGATCATACGCTCCGGTGTCACATTTTCCTCTTTTAAATATTTTGCATAGCCCAATAAAATTCCAACACTTAATTTGTCATCTAAGAAACGGCTCTTAATGTAACCGGATGCTGTCACCGTAGTTCTCGGATCAAAGCAGACAAAATCACCTGTCATAATGCCGAGCTTCTCCACATCCTCTTTTGATTTTACTTTTTCATCCAGAACAACTTCCACGGAATCATAGCTTCTCTTCGTATCGTTATATTCTCCGTTTACATGAATGGAAGCGTTGATCAGCTGTAATGTTCCGTCGTATTTTCCGTTAAATCTGGTGACAACTTTACAGTTTTCTCCCTCTGCATTGTTTGCATTCATGCCACCTACTGCTGTAACACGGAGTCTTCCGTTGGCTTTGATCTCTGCCACCATGGCACCTAACGTATCAATATGTGCCTCTAAAAGAACGGCGTTCTCTTTGTCCCTGCCGCCGATTGGTACGAGCACACCGCCTTTTACCGTAAGTTTTGGCTCATATCCGAGTTTTTTGTATTCTCCCATGACATAGTCTGCCACCTCTTTTGTGTAGCCGGATGGACTGTCGATTGCGAGGATATTCTTTGTCTCTTCTACCATATAATCTACATAATTTTTACTCATATCTTTTGCTCCTTTATCTATTTCAAATACAGATAATTGCGAAACTCCTTATTGTTTTTGAATTGTGAGAAATTAACAAAATTTTCGAAAACACGCTTCCGCTACGTGTCGCTGGTAATGGTACTAAGAAGCCAGTCACGATTAACATCGCACCTGCCTTCTAAGGACCGACCGCTCCCCAGTGTTTTCTCAAGCTTTTGTCAATTTCTCACAATTCAATTTACGTTCTCATGAGTTTCGCAGTTATCTTATTTTAAACATAAAAATGCCCCGAGGTTTCCGCGCTTACCATGGCTTGCGCGGTGGGAAAAAAGTAAGTCAGGATTGCAGCACGTACAAATGTCCGTGATCTCTATATGTTCCGGCAGGACACCTGCATCAAGCAGTACAATTTCGTTTGCTTTCCAGAGGTCGAGCTGATATTTTCCATTTTCTTTTGCAATAAGGATCTCATGCTCATGTCCTGCAAATGCCCGCTCAAACTCCACCGCAACATCCCCGCTCACCTCGTAGCAGTCCTGACAGATGGACGGTCCGATCGCACAGCGCAGTTCCTCCGGTCTGCTTCCGTATTCCCTCCGCATCGCCTCGATAGTCGCTTTTCCCATGCGGTTTACTGTTCCACGCCAGCCGGAATGGCTTAACCCGATGGCGCAATGCACCGGATCGACAAAATACAGCGGAACACAGTCCGCATAGAACGTTGATAATACTAAGCCCGGCACATCCGTGATCAGTCCATCTGTATCATGAAATTCCCGTTCTCTCGTAAGTCCATTTCCTGCATCCTCCGCCGTCACTTTTCTTACATTTGTCGTATGTGTCTGATCCGTAAAAACAAATTTATCATAATCCACATCAAGCGCTGATGCAAGTCTTCTGTAATTTTCCCGGACTGCCTCCTCTTCATCTCCTCTTGTAAAACTCAGATTCATGGTGGAAAAAATACCCTCACTCACGCCGCCAAGTCTTGTGGTAAAACCTTCTTTTACGATTCCTGTTTTCTCCAATAACGGAAAATGTAAAAGCGGCACTTCCACGCCAGCCCCAGGATGATGTATCACCTCTGCCGGCACTCCTGTATTGTTTTTCCGCTTCCAGCTTTTATGTTCCATATCGCTTACAACTCTCCTGATTTTGTCCTGCGAAAAAGCAGCCATAAAAATGCATTCTTTCACCCTCTCAGAACCCCTGATAGTCAAATGCATTCTGAATGACTTTTATCTGCTCTCCCAAAATTGCCGCCACATCAAACCTGCAAGGTGTATATGTTCCATAACCATGTGTCAGGCAATAATACGAAGCTACTTTGGAAATCGTTCTCTGTTTTGCAGCAGTCACCGCCTCAAGTGGATTTCCCGCTGCGTTGTCCGCACGGTATTTCACTTCCACAAACACAAGATATCCGCCCTGTCTTGCCACGATATCGATTTCTCCCATGCGGCATCTGTAATTATATTCTAAAATCTCATACCCCTGCTGTTCCAAATATGCACCTGCCAGTTTTTCATAGGCAGTTCCCACACTTCTCTTATTGATAAAACCCTCTTTTCTACAGCAGCATCCTTCTTTTGTGCCTGTTGTCCCTCATTCTATTCACTTCCTGCAGCACACTATTTGATTATGCCATTCATCTGCTGCAATTTCACTTCATTTATGATAACATATCTGCCTGCTGCAATTTTGCCTTCATCTTATCCATATCATCCACAAACACAAGGATCTCAGCGACTACTTCATAAAGTTCCGGTGGAATCGCATCCCCGATCTCTAATTTCGATAGCGTCTCCGCCAGCTTATTATCTTTATAGAAAGGGACATCATTTTCTTTTGCCTTTGCGATGATCTTTTCTGCCACTTCGCCCCTGCCACTGGCAAGGATCTTCGGTGCTTTATCTCCCGGCTCATATGCTACTGCTACCGCTGTTTTTACCTTTTTCTTTTCATTATCCCATGCCATATCCGCTCACCACCTCTGTTTTGTATCTGATATACTAGGCTCTCACATCAAACGAATACCGATGCAGTGTTCCCGTCTGTGGCATATCTTTCCGCAGGAAATCATCCCCAAAGCTGACCTTCTTTTCTTCCTTTGTCATCGTTATGGTACACTGATAACCTTTGTCTTTCAGCTTTTGTTCCAGAATGGGCAGATACTTTTCCACAAGATCATAGGACGCATCGTCAGCCATATAAAAATTTGTTTTGACATTCCGATGCTGCATTTTCACTGAGACATCGGTAGAACCAAGGTGTTCCAGCTCCAGGTGTAAAAAAGCACTCAGCTCCGCATCCGGATCTCTCAGATTCTTTTTATTCGTGTATACATAAAGTTCTCCGTTTGCATTCTGACCGGACATCTTCAATGGCACCTGTACATATGTATATGCCTGATTGAGCTGATTCATAAATTCAATATTACCGCGCACCTCTGCCGCAGTTTCCGGAAATCTGGTTTTCGTAACGCCTGCCTCTTTCAGCGCATCTTCCACCTGTCTCATCTGCTGCTCTAATTTTTCGTAAAGCTGGCTGATCTTTTTCTCCTGTTTCAACGCTTCCGGCTGTATCAGCCACTGCTGTTCCATCACATTCCGAAGCAGACTTTTATATGCATCACTTCCGAATAATTTTTGGATACTCTGCGATGCCATTCCATTGTTTTCAGATAAAAGCTGTGATACTGTGCGCAGAAAATCAGAGACGGTCAGATTTTTGTCCAATGCCGTTTTGCCGTCCGCAGCTTTCCATGCAGCGTCCTCTGTCATCAGATTCTGTGCTACGCTTTCATCCTCCAACGTGTCGATAAAAATATCCTGCTCCATCGCTTCCGGGAAAAGTTTTGTACTTTCTACCAGTGAAGGAATATTCTGCAATAACCTTCCGAGACTTGAAAACTGCTGATCTGATAAAACCTCACCAATTGCCTGACCACCTGTTCCTTCCTGTATGGCTTGTCCTGCTGTTGTGGTCTGCTCTCCGTTTACAGTCTGTTCCTCTGCGCCTAGCCGTCCGTCAGTCAAAATCTGTCCTTCCGACGTCGTCTGTCCTTCCGACGTCGTCTGTCCTTCTGCCGTTGTCTGTCCACCGGTTTCTATCTGTCCTTCTGCCGTTATCTGTCCGCCAGTCACGATCTGCCCTTCTGCCGTTGTCTGTCCACCGGTTTCTATCTGCCCCTCTGTATTGACCGGTGCTCCGGTTGCAGTCTGCTCTGGAAGAAGGATTGAGAGAATCTTATGATTCATCTGTACCGCCTGATTCGGTGTCAGATTGCTTGAGCCCGCAAGGTCAGCCAGTTCGTTCATCGCCTGATCCATCTCCTGTAAAATGGCATGCTCATCTGTCATATAGTTTTCGAACTGTGCTGCCATCTCCGGCGAAACCGGGATTCCGAGTTTTGTCATACTTACAACCGTAGTAATATTTACACCCGGATTCATATTTGCGATCCTTGCCATATTTAAAAGGCTTTGCTTATCAATTGGCATCTGCTCTTTCATCATAGCATCTACCATTGCAAGATTCCGCTCTGTCACAGGTACGGTTCCTTCCGTCAGCGCATTGGTAAGAATTGGGTTTCCTCCACTGCCAGCACCTGTGTATGGTTTGATCTCAATCGTCACACCATCGTTGCTTTTTACCTGAAAGAACATCGGAGTCCCCTGTGAGAGCGGCACTTTTCCGGACAATCTTGCTGTGATGGTCTGTCCATCGCTAAGCGCCAGCGTCACTTTTCCATTTTTCACAGAACTGACCGTTCCTTCAAAAACACTTCCGGAAGACAATTCTTCCATCGTAGATACCACTTTCTGCATACCGGAAGCTGCTTTTAATTCTTCTGTTCCACTTGAAATATTTCTGTTGTATTGTCCTAACATATCGGATATGTGCATGATCCCGCCTCACTTGATACAAACTTCCTATATAGTAAATTTTTCCTGCAATCAGAAACATTTTCTAATATGACAGTCCGTATCTCTTAAACAAAATTTTTGATAAAGCTGGCACGATGTATCGGAGATGGTCCAACTTCCTGCAATGCCTTGATATGTTCCGCCGAACCATAGCCTTTATTGGATGCGAATCCATACTGTGGCAGAATCTTGTCATACTCTACCATCAGGCGGTCTCTTGTAACCTTCGCAACAATGCTCGCTGCCCCAATGGAGATACTTTTTGCATCTCCTTTGATAATTGGCACCTGTCTGATGGAAACTCCGGGAATCGTGACCGCATCATTTAATAATATATCGGGTTTTACACTTAATTTGCTTATAGCCTCACGCATTGCCTCATAAGTTGCCTGCAAAATATTGATCTCGTCAATCCTCTGCGGGCTTGCCATTCCAATACCTACCGCAACTGCTTTCTCCATGATCACATCATACAATTCTTCCCTCTTTGCCGCAGAAAGCTTCTTGGAATCATTGATATATAAAATATCACAGTCTTTCGGCAAAATGACTGCCCCTGCTACCACCGGACCGGCAAGCGGTCCTCTTCCGACTTCGTCAATCCCACAGATATAACCACAATCTGCATATTCACGCTCGTATTTTTTCAGATTTTCAATGCGGAGCTTCTCTGCCTCTAATTTTTCAAACCGTTTCTTTGCCTGCTCTACGATTTTCACAACACCGGAACGCTCGTCTTTTTCATATGTTTCTATAAAAGAAGGCAGTTTCTCATCGTCCACTGCCTTAAGTTCTTCTTTGATCTCACCGATTTTTTTCTCTGCCATGCTGCTCACATTTCCTTTTTCTGCAATATACAAATCCTCGATCCTATCCGCTTTAGCAGGCACAGTGCCTAACCCTGCTCCTGTGTTTCCTGCCCGGAAGGTTTTTCCAACGTAATCTTTCCAAGCCTGCCACCCCGGAATTCATCGATCAGAAGTGCCGCTGCTTTGCTGTAATCTAATTCGTTTCCTCTGGAGATACATTTGCGGTTCTCTGCGATCTGCTCTAAAATCTTCACCGGAGCCTGTGTCTCATCTACACCATAGCGTTCTGTTAAGATTCCGGCATAATCTCTTGTCAGAACTTTGATCAGCTCCAGTGACAATTCATCAATATTTAAAATCTCATCTTTAATTGCCCCGATCAATGCAAGACGCAGTCCAACCATCTGATCTTCAAATTTCGGCCACAAAATTCCCGGTGTATCCAGTAATTCCAGATTTTTGTTCAGTCTGATCCACTGTTTTCCTTTTGTCACACCCGGTTTATTTCCAGTTTTGGCACATGCCTTTCCCGCATAGGAATTGATAAACGTCGATTTTCCAACATTTGGAATTCCGACTACCATCGCACGGACAGGACGATTTAAGATTCCTCTTCTTCTGTCACGCTCAATCTTTTCCTTACAGGCTTCCATTACTACATTTGTAACTGTTTTCATGCCTGTCTTGGTTCTCGCATCCAGACCGACAACATAGTAGCCCATCTTTTTAAAATAGGCTGCCCATTCTTTGTTCTGATTCTCATCTGACAAATCTGATTTGTTCATGATGATCAGTCGCGCTTTATTTTTTCCCAACTCATCAATATCCGGGTTCCGACTGCTTAATGGAATTCTCGCATCCACAAGCTCGATCACCAGATCAATTAATTTTATGTCTTCCTGCATCTGACGTTTTGCTTTCGTCATATGTCCCGGATACCACTGAAACTGCATACTTTTTCCTCACTTTTCTTATATAAATCCAAATTTTTTCCACGGAGATACACGGAACCATGCTTTTCCAATAATGTAATCTTTTTTCACATTTCCAATATTGGCATAGCGGCTGTCCTCGCTGTTATTGCGGTTATCTCCAAGAACAAAAAACTCATCATCCTCGAGCTTTAGTTCCTCCGATGCAAGCCCGGCCTCCTCAATGGCAGAGACATCTACTTTCTCATCAAAAAGTTCCCCATTCACATAGACAGCGCCATTTTGGATCAGCACCGTGTCTCCCGGCACTGCGATCACACGCTTTACATAGTAATGTGATTTTTCGTTTCCGTTTGGAAGAAACACAATAATGTCATTCGGCTTCGGATCAGACACCTTATAAATGAAGCGGTTTACCAGAATCTCATCTCCGCTTTCCAATGTTTCTGACATGGACTGCCCCACCACGCTGGTTCGCAATCCGATAAAATATACAAATGTAAAAGCAATGACCAGAGTGATCAAAATCTCAACTGTCCAGCTTAAGATTTCCTTTACAATGGTCATGTTTACTTTTTTCTTTCTTCTTCCGAAATTTAGTCCACTCCGTCTTCTTCTCACTTTTGCTTTCCTCTGCTCTATCGTCTGTATACAAATACACGTTATAGATTACCACAAAGCACGTTTGTGTGCAATTCGAGAATCGTATTTTCCAGATTTTATAAATATATTATTCCGCCCCTTTACCGGTAAAGCGCCGTCTCAACAAGTACACCGATCACCAGATAACGATGATTTCGCTCACCGCTTACACAGGTGGAAAGTGTGATAAGTCTGTTATCCTCTCCGATTTCCATATCCTCCCGGACGTGTAATTTATTGTCAGAAACTTTTTCTCTGACATCCGCCAAAAACTGATCTCTGTCGTCCTTACTGCTGATCACATACTCTGACGGAATGTACACATCTGTAAACTTCGCTGCCTCGTAGATTTCATAAGTCAGACGTTCATTTTCCGTATACACATAAATATACGGATGCCCGTCAAAAAACGTTTCATCCTCAAAGCTATGAATACTTCCAAACATGGAACCATTTTTCATGTTATGTCCATATAGTACCGTATTATAATCCGAGAAATCTTTCCGGTTACATTGATTGGTGTAAATGCAGCCCGGATATCCCTTGCTGTGGTCTAAGTTATAATCCAGATAATAATTGTCTGTCTCAGACTGTAACAGCGGATAGTCTACCTGCGTTCCCGGCACAACGATCCATGCGTAAATATCTTCATTCTGTTCATGCAACTGTCCGAAATCATAGACCGGATCACAGTAGATCACTGTTTCTTCTGTGCTCTCCTCTGTCTCCGGCTCTGCGATAACCGTCTCTGTTGCAGCACTTAACGTCTCTTCCTGCCGGAGTTTTTCGTACTCCAGTTCCCGCTGTTTCACACTCCAGTGATGATAGATCAGATAGCCTCCACAGCATACGGCAATGGCACAGAGTATCAGCACAACTGTCCAATCGGCTGTTTTTCTCCGCCTTAATGCTCTCCGTTCTTTTTTCCTCTTTTCCCGCAATGTACTCATTTTTTCTGCTCCTCGTAAAATAAATCAATGATCGTCTGCTGTACTGCCTCGTCATCTAAATAATACTCTTCATATTGTTCTCCCATCTGGATATTTCCCTGTAAAATCTGCATATTTTCCTCATCAAAATTACAGCCTGAAAGTTCTGTCGATAAATATAGCACCTCGTCCGTTGAAATATCTGTCAACATATAGTCTGACAACTGGCTCATCAGGTTTACTGCCAACGCTGGGTTCTGTGCTAACGTTTTCTTAGCCTGACTGATAAATGCTTTTAAATATCTTTTCTGTCGTCCAATCCTGCTATATGCACTGCCGCTTACCATAATATCTCTTCCCTGCACAAACTCCTGCGCCTCTTCTCCCTGCAAATGTACCGTCGCACCCTTTTTGAACTTTGCATTATATAAGGTATAATCATCATCCATCTCAACCGTAACACCGCCGACTGCATCATTCACAGTTCCTATACAGCTTAAATTCATTGCGACATATCCATTGATCGGCACTTCATTTTTTAAAATATCTGCAACCTGCCCAATAACCAGTGAACAGCTTTTTTCCTGCCCATCGGCATACGCATACTGCAATGCCAGCTGCCCGGTAAACGCACCCATTTCATTTCCATTTTCATCACACGCCACAATGCTCACCATTGTATCTCTCGGTATTGCCAGAATGCGTATATTGGAATGTTCAAAATCAAGGGAAACCAGAAAGACTGCATCCGCCTGCCCGACACTTCCACCATCATCATCACGTTCCCACATTGCCTCTTCTTTGTCCACGCCAATGCATAAAATATTTACGATATCTTTCCTATATTGGTATGTTGTTCCATGATAATCAATCGTATTCTGAAAAGACGCCATCTCCTCAAAGACATCCTGCTGTTCTGCCGCAATATTTGCTTCCAGATTCTTTTTTCCTTTATATCTTACCCCCAAAAATAGTAACACGAATATCACAAATATGCCAATCAGAAAAATAATTTTTCGAAATTTCTTTATTCGTTCTTTCATCTCTTTCACCCAAAACAAAGAAAAGCTATATGCCACAATGACATATAGCCTTCCTCAAATTTATAATTATGTTCTTTATTATTTTGTATAGTTCATTCTGCGTCTTGCATATACAACAGCACCTGTTGCTGCGATTACAACTACAAGAATCATTGCCATATTCATTCCTGCATCAGCAGTTTTTGGTGAAGTTGCTGCTGCATTTGTATCTGCTACAGAAGCAACAAATACAGGAGAAAGGGATGTAAATTTTGCATATACAACACCGTCTGCAACATTTGTCACAGGTACATTTTCCCATACACCAGCAGAGGTAAGATGGGCAACGACTACAGTATCGCCAGCTTTAATTCCTGCAACAGAAATTGCAATTGGATTGGATAAATCTGTAGCTGTCAGTTCATAAGTTCCGTATACACCACTCTTATAAGAATAGTTTAAACCTAAAACACTGTTGATCATTGTCTGAACAGCTGCTGCTTTTTTCTCAACTTTCTGTTCAGCTGTCAATGTTGTGTCATTGTCAATTGCTGCCATATCTGTGAAATATCCACTTAATTTTTCTTTCTGAACATCGTTCAATGCATCCTGTGTGATTGCTTTCTGCTCTACTTTTACTTCTGTTGCTGCTGTAGTTGTCTGTGATGTTGTTGTACTGGAATTATTTGCAGAAGGGCTTCCCGCTGCTAATGTTGTTACGCTTGCTCCTAAACAAAGTACCATAGATAATACTACTGCTGCTAATTTCTTTTTCATATCTTTTGTCCTCCAAAATTTAATGATTAGGATTTTTCATCCCTTAAACACTAAACCCATTCTACCCCCCCCCTTGAAAAATTTGTCAATGTAAAACATTGCCAATTTTTCATAGCTTACGTCATAGATTTTTGTATATTTTTTTGCGGACACATAAATATAAAAAAGCCATAGAAAAAGCTACTGCTCTCTCTATGGCTCACGCATGCATTGAACTATTTTACTAATTCTTTTACTTTAGCTTTCTTACCAACACGGTCTCTTAAGTAGAATAATTTAGCTCTTCTTACTTTACCAGCACGAACAACTTCTACTTTTTCAACGTTTGGAGAATGTAAAGGCCAGGTTTTCTCAACGCCACATCCGTTAGAAATCTTTCTAACTGTGAATGTTTCACGGTTGCTTCCACCCTGTCTCTTAATTACAACACCTTCGAAAACCTGGATTCTTTCACGGTTTCCTTCTTTGATTTTACCGTAAACTTTTACAGTATCACCAACACGGAATTCAGGTACTTCAGCTTTTAACTGTTCTGCTTCAATGCTTTTAATAATTTCACTTGCGTTCATTTTGTGACCTCCTATTATTTGGATGTTCTTAATACGCCTATTCGTAACAGAGGACCATCTCCTTTATTCACAACTCGTTAACATTACCATGCTTTCACGGAAAAGTCAAGCGCTTTTCACATTTTACAACAAATAAATAACACTGATGATCCAGAGTGCTATTCCAACTGCAACCGCAGCAATGCCTATCCAGAATCCGGCATATGCCATTTTAGATTTTGCCTCCGACATGGTCTTCTTCCCCAGAATAATCGCTGCAATTCCAAAGAGAATTCCAAAAAGCGGAGAAAGAAAAGCAATGACCAGTGCTGCCATGCCAAGCGTTAATACCCATATTGATTTTGTATAGTGATTCATATCAAAACCCGCTCCTTCTCTCGTAACATTTTCATATGATCTTCACCGCAAATATAAAGCCCTGGCAAACAGTTACAGATACTCCTGATATTTCATCTGTTCTTTTTTCGTGAGTTCCGCTTTTTTCAACAGATCCGGTCTGCGCTCAATTGTCCGTAATATTGCCTGTTCTCTCCGCCATTCATCTACTTTTTTATGATCACCGGACAACAGGATGGAAGGAACTTTTTTCCCCATCCACTCTTCCGGGCGGCTGTACTGCGGATATTCCAGCAGATTACCTTCAAATGATTCCGTGGAACCCGATTCATCATTCGTAAGAACCCCGGGTACCATACGCGAGATTGCATCCACCATGACCATCGCAGGAAGTTCCCCTCCTGTCAGCACATAATCACCAATTGAAACATAATCTGTCACAATCTCTTCTAACACACGCTCATCGATTCCTTCGTAATGACCGCATAATAAAATCAGATCTTTTTCCTGAGCCAGGTCTTTTGCCATCGGTTGTGTGAATGTCGGTCCCTGCGGTGTCAGATAAACCGTCCTTGGCTTGTATCCAATACGATCCACAACAGACTTCCACGCATCATATACCGGCTGTGCCTGCATGAGCATGCCTGCGCCGCCTCCGTAAGGATAATCATCCACTTTTTTATGACGTTCCAGCGTATAATCCCTGATATTCACTGCCTCAATGGAAAGCAGTCCTCTGTCTTTTGCTCTTCCGATAATGCTGGTAGACAATCCCTGCATGACCATATCCGGAAATAATGTTAATATATGAAAATTCATTCTTTATGAACTCCTGTCTCTCTGCTATATCATAAAGCACGGCTTTATGGTGAACATTCGCCGTTCGTCAAATTCATTTCTCGTTCAGCTCACGAAGTCCCGGAAGTAAATGAACAATGATTTTTCCATTTTCCAAATCAACTTCTTTGACACACTCTTTGATTGCCGGAAGCAAAATATCATCCGTTCCCTCTTTGCTTAAAACATATACATCATTCGCACCTGTCTGGAGAACATCGCTCAATTCGCCTAAATCTTCCCCCTCGTCCGACTCTGCCTGCAAACCGATCAGATCTGCGATAAAGTACTCGTTTTTCTTTAATTTTACCGCATTTTCACGGGTGACATACAAACTCTTTTTGCGATATTTTTCCACGTCATTGATATTGTCAATTCCCTTGAACTTGACAATAACCATATTTTTGAAAAATTTCACACCGGCAACTTCAAGGTCGACTAACTCTTTTCCGGTATCCAAAACAACGTTTTTCAGTTTTTTAAATCTTGCCGGATCATCAGTCGTAGGAAATACTTTCACTTCTCCCCTGACACCATGTGTGGTTGTTATTACACCTACCTGTAATAAATCTTCCATGTAATCTCCTTTATCAACTTTCTTCTGCTATCCAAATTAGCATGGTAAGGAAAAAGCTATCCCAGACAACTGGGATAGCCCATCATGTTACTGCATAATCTCAACAATAACTTTTTTTTCTTCTTTTGAGGCTGCTGCCTTCACAACGGCTCGGATCGCTTTTGCAATTCTACCCTGTTTGCCGATTACCTTACCCATGTCAGACTGTGCAACGCGCAGCTCCAACACGATGGCTTTCTCATTCTCGGTCTCTGTCACAACAACTTCGTCCGGGTAATCAACTAGTGATTTGGCAATTACTTCAACTAATTCTTTCATTAGACCACCTCACTAATCTTATTTTTCGATTCCAGCATTTTTGAAGATTCTAGCTACTGTATCTGTTGGCTGAGCTCCGTTAGCTAACCATTTCTTTGCTAACTCTTCATTTACATGATATTCGCTTGGATCTTTTGTTGGATCATAAGTTCCGATCTCTTCGATACATCTTCCGTCTCTTGGGGATCTGGAATCTGCAACTACGATTCTATAGAAAGGAGCTTTCTTCTGTCCCATTCTTCTTAATCTGATCTTTACTGCCATGTCATTTCACCTCCTACGTGATTGCTAAAAATTTATTAAAAAGGAAGCCCTTTGAACATTCCTCTTTTACCTTTTTTCATCATGCCTGGCATCTGTTTCATCATCTTTTTCATCTGTTCAAACTGTTTTACCAGACGATTTACTTCCGCAATATCAACTCCTGCACCTTTTGCAATGCGGTTCTTGCGGCTTGGATTCATAAGCGACGGATTACGTCTCTCTTCCGGTGTCATGGAATAAATGATCGCCTCTGTGCGCGCCATGTTCTTCTCGGCTGCCTCCTGATCGATCTCAGGCATCTTTCCTTTGCCCATTCCAAGACCTGGCATCATTCCAAGGATGCTGGATAATCCGCCCATTTTCTTCATTTGACTCATAGATTCCAAATACATCTCAAAGTCAAATTCATTTTTGCGCATCTTCTGCTCAATACGCTTTGCCTGCTCCTCATCGATATCAGCCTGTGCTTTTTCAATCAATGTCAGCACATCACCCATACCAAGGATTCTTGAAGCCATTCTGTCAGGATAAAACTGCTCCAGATCAGAAAGTTTTTCTCCCATACCTACATATAAAATAGGTTTTCCGGTAACAGCACGGATTGAAAGTGCCGCACCACCTCTGGTGTCACCGTCTAACTTCGTTAAGATCACACCATCTATGCCTACCTTTTCATCAAACATCTTGGCTACATTCACTGCATCCTGTCCAGTCATGGCATCCACAACTAAAACGGTCTGATGAACGGTAACATTCTCTTTGATTTCCTGCAACTCAGCCATCATGTCATCATCAATATGAAGACGTCCTGCTGTATCCAGGATTACAATATTAAATTCATTCTTTGCCGCATGCTCGATTGCTGCTTTGGCAATGTTCACAGGTTTGATCTTATCTCCCATGGAAAATACTTCCACACCCTGCTTCTCACCATTGATCTGTAACTGTTCAATCGCACCCGGACGGTAAATATCACAGGCAGTCAGTAAAACTTTCTTTCCTTTCAGCTTAAACTTTCCTGCAAGCTTTGCTGCGGTGGTTGTTTTACCTGCACCCTGTAAACCTTCCATCATAATGACTGTCAATGCTTTTCCCGGCTGAAGCTTGATCTCTGTTGTCTCAGAGCCCATCAGCTTCACCATCTCTTCATTTACAATCTTAATGACCATCTGCCCAGGATTCAGTCCGTTCATCACATCCTGTCCGATTGCGCGTTCCTGCACATCTTTTACAAACTGCTTTACGACTTTGAAGTTAACATCCGCTTCTAAAAGAGCCATCTTAACTTCCTTCAAAGCTGCCTTGACATCATCCTCTGTCAAACGACCTTTGCTTCGCAGGTTTTTGAATACATTTTGAAGTTTTTCAGATAAACTGTCAAATGCCATCTTATAGCTCCTCTAAAATCTGATTGGAAATCTGCCCGATCTCCTCCATAATCGCTTCATTGTGACTGGAATGAAACTCCTTCGCCAGTGCATCAATCTGTGCTACTTTCTGCTTTGCTGACTGAAACTTTGCGATCAGATGAAGTTTTTCTTCATATCCTTCCAGAGACTTGGTACACCGCTTGATCATATCATGTACCCCCTGGCGGCTGATTCCCTCTTCATTTGCAATCTCTCCAAGAGAAAGGTCATTGAACACGAAGTCCTCGTAGATTCTTCTCTGGTGTTCGTTCAGCAGTTCTCCGTAGAAGTCATAGAGATAAGCCTGTTCGATTTTTTCTTCCATTCTTCACACCATGCCTTTATTTTACTATTCATACATCGGCACCTTTGCTAAGATAACATAAAACAAAACAGGTGTCAAGCATTTTTTCTTTACAGTAAAGGAATTTTACTTGACACCCATACAAAAAGAGACCACCGATTGGCAGTCTCTCATTGTTAGATTATTTTGACTATTCAATATATCTTTGATATATCTTATTCGAATTCTTTCCACTCCGGGCAAAAATCAGAAATCTTAGGTGCTTTCGCACACCAGTCATCGAAATCTTTCTGATATGTTGTTTTCGCAAGATATTCTTCTTCGTTAGGCTTTGTGGACTCATCCGCTTTTCCGTTTGCAACTGCATTTTTCCATTCCTGAAATGCTTCGTTATAACCGGAAGCGTCAAGATAGGTTGTCTGATTTGGCATTAAAGTCATCCAATGAGCATAAACTTTTTGATAATCTGCAGTATCTTTGTAGTCCGGAATTCGCATTTTAGACAAAGCTTCATCTGCAGACATACCGCTTGCGAGTAACTTCTTGTATCCCTCAGCATAACAGAGTCCCTTGTATTTGCCATCGATTAATTCCGGTTTCGATGGAGTTTCCGGCTGTTCTGGTTTCGTAGGAACCGTTGGATTGGATGGCTCAGACGGTTCTGTTGATGTATCCGGTTTACTTGGTTCCGTTGGTGTTGCAGCCGTATCATTTGACACCGAATCAGAATCAGATTTGCTTGGGGTGCTTACTGTAGTGTTTGATGTATCGGCTGTGTCTGTTTTTGGAACCGAAACATTTGTATTCGCTTTTTCTGCTTCTATTACTGCTTTTACTTCAGCAGAGTCGATCAGAGCGCAATTGGAAACACCTGCTTCGGAAGCAACGCCTTCTACTCCTTTACGGAAAGAATGAATTGGATCATAGATTGGGATACCGGCGTCAATTGCTGCAGATACAGTTGTGATCGTACGGTTCTCATTTTTGCCAGTATTTGCATAATGCAGATAATAAGAAATAATATCAGAACCATATGCAACCTGGAGATCGCCAGATGCAGATGCGTACACAGAAGCATTGAATTCTGCATTACATGCTCTACCGCACCAGATTCCGTTATTCCAGAAATGAAGCCATAATTTGGTTACCTGTTCATCAGTTAAATTTGTAGCATCTGTGATTCCGTAAGCGTGTGCTACATCCGGATAAGAGTATGCATAAAATGCTGGATCAAACATATTTCTGATTGTCTCTTTTGTTTCTTTATCGGTATGGAACACAACCTGTGTTGGGTCTGGAGACATTGTTTCTGTTCCTGTGTTTGCAGCTGCCAATCTCTCAATATAAGAAGTATAAGCAGACGCATGTGCCGACGTGTTTGGCATACTAAGTGTTCCAATTACGGTTGCTGCTAAAAGTGTAAATACTACGAGTTTTCTTTTCATTTTGTTTTCCTCTCTTTGTGATAATTTGTTCTTTATCGCAACTATTTCCTTTATTTCGCTATATTTCCATATTATCACAACCATTAGGTGTTTTCAATATACAATGTTAGTTTTTATCTTTTTGAAAACCCTATTGATATAGTGATGATACGAGAGGTGAATTTATGAAACGATTAAGAGAATTACGTCAGAAAAAAGGATTGAGCCAACAGGCTCTTGCTGATATGTTACACGTTACACAACAGTCCGTTTATAAATACGAAAACGGACTTGCAATCCCAGAACTTGATATATTAATTCATATGGCTGAAATTTTCGAAACTTCCATAGACTATTTGGTTGGAAACACTGACGTTCCATTCAAATATGAGACTTATGACGCAGATACATCTTTTACACGAAGTGAGATGCGCGTATTAAATTATTACAGACATCTTTCTTCAAATGCGAAAGATTTTGTACAGGAAGTCATACAAAAAGGATATGAATCTTAATTTATTTCTTCCCCTTGAAAACAAAATAGTCCTGTGTTATATTAACATTGAAAAGGGAAAGCCAAAAGAAACGGCTACCCTCGATAGTGATTAACTGTTATTAACTAACAGCCGTCAACTACTGCGAATAGTTGGCGGCTATTTTCGTTTTCCCTTGAAAATCGTGTAACACAATCCGACAAGGGCGCAAATGAATATTCCAATCTGAATTAAATCAGAGTATGTAACATACATCGGCAACGCCCTCCTTTCTTTCGTCTGGAGGGTTAGGTCTATGCTTCGCTCCGGTCGTTGCTAAACAAGCCTCGCCGGGGCTTAGCCCCCCTCCGAAACAGAGGGGTAGCCGCCTAGCTCTTTTGATTTTCCCATGCAATTATTCTATCATTCCAAACATTCCCATTCAATTCATTTCAATAAAGTTTATACTTTTTTAACAAAGAGCCATATTAAAAGCCCTAAAACATTCTTTTTCAAATGCTTTAGGGCTTTCTCAGTCAATTTATCTTTCAAAACACGATCGCTGCCTGCACAATCGCACACGCGATGCTTACTATCGAAAGTGCTCCATATATTTTTTCTGTTTTCTTATCTGTGATAAAATACCCTGCACTTGTGAAAATAAACACAATCACGCAGATCATAAATGGAACATATTTCATCTGGTTCACGCTCTTTTATAAGAAGATATACTTACATACAAACAATACAGCAAGTACATACATTAACGGTGTGATTTTCTTTGCCTTACCGCAGATCACATTAATCACAACGTAAGAGATAACACCGATTGCGATACCTTCTGAAATGCTGTACATCAGTGGCATTGCGAGCATACATAAGTAAGCTGGAATTGCCTCTGTCATATCCGTAAAGTCAATCGAGATCACCGTTGTTACCATTAAAAATCCTACGAAGATCAATGCCGGAGCTGTTGCGAATCCCGGGATTGCGCAGAAAATTGGTGAGAAGAAAATAGCAAGCAGGAATAAGAAACCTGTCACTACAGAAGCAAGACCTGTTCTTGCACCTTCTGCCACACCGGAAGAACTCTCAACAAACGTAGTGGTTGTGGAAGTACCGAGAACTGCACCTGCACTTGTTGCAATCGCATCTGCGAGCAGTGCCTGTTTGATCCTTGGAAGTTTATCATTCTCATCTAACATCTGTGCTTTGTTTGCCACACCGATCAAAGTTCCTAATGTATCGAACATATCAACGAATAAGAAAGATAAAATAATCACTACAAAATCAAATACTCTTACCGTAGAAAAATCTGCTTTAAAGCACTGTCCAAATGTCTCTCCTAAAGAAGTGAAATCTGTCAGTCCCCAGACCGGATACAAAGAATAAAATCCAGCTTCTGCATCCGGAATATAAAGTCCGATTGCCTGAGCGATCATTCCTAAGATCCATGTGGCAGCAATACCGATGAGGATTGCTCCTTTTACACCTCTGATATATAAAATAGAGATGATAAAAAGACCGATCAGTGCAAGGATCGCTCCGATTCCAAGTGTATGGAAATCTCCTGTAAAGTCAACGATCGTAACAAGTGTGGAATCGTTATTTACAACAATGTGGCCATCCTGTAAACCTAAAAATGCGATGAAGAAACCGATACCGACACTCACACCTTTTTTCAGAGTGGTAGGAATTGCATTGAAGATCGCCTCACGCACATTAGTAAGGGAGAGCACGATAAAAATCAGACCTTCTGCAAAAACTGCCATCAGGGCGATTTTCCAGTCGTATCCCATTGCGCCACATACCGTGTATGCAAAATAAGCATTTAATCCCATACCCGGGGCAAGTGCAAATGGATAATTTGCAAGCATTGCCATTGCCAGTGTTCCAATAAAGGAAGCGATACAGGTCGCCATCAAAACTGCCGTCTTATCCATTCCTGCTGCTGCGAGCATGGATGGATTGACTGCAAGGATATACGCCATTGTCATAAATGTGGTGATACCCGCTAACACTTCTGTTTTCACAGTCGTGTTGTTCTCTTTTAATTTAAACATTTTCTCTAACATTTCTAATCTCCAACTTTGTCTTACATCATTTTACAGTCACGGTCTCTCCTGACGTGACTGCATAACATCTTCATATTTTATAAGGTTATTTTCCTTCGTATGTGATCACAGAGGCCACATCATATTTTGCCAGTTTTTCACGTCCTTTTAACCCTGCCAACTCCATTAAGAAAAGGATTTTTACAACTTCGCCGCCAAGCTGCTCTACTAATTTACAGCTTGCCTCCATAGTTCCTCCGGTTGCGATCAGGTCATCCACTAATACAACCTTCTGTCCCGGTCTGACCGCATCCTTATGGATCTCGATCTCTGCTTTTCCATATTCAAGATCATATTCTGCTGAGACTGTCTCACAAGGAAGTTTTCCTTTTTTACGAACCGGAATAAAAGCTTTTCCAAGTGCATAGGCAATTGGCATTCCAAAAATAAATCCTCTGGACTCCGCACCTGCAATAATGTCAAAATCTACTCCATCTAACAGTTTGATCATGGAATCGATTGCCAGCTTTAATCCATCCGGATCCTGTAATACACTTGTTACATCACGGAACATAATGCCCGGTTCCGGAAAATCCGGTATGGTTCTTACATACTCTTCTATTTTTTTCATTGATAATACCCCTTTCACTTAAAAATGTGACAAATCCACAACCATCATATACGATTGTCTGTCAAGATTCAATTTAGTAATACTTATAAATCTTATAAGCTGGTGCGGACAACCTTTGGTTTGTACCCTTCTTTTTCCAGTGCTTTGATGATCTGTTTCTTGTGATCTGTGCCAAAACACTCTAATGTAATGCGGAGTTCCACGGCTGCGCTTCGGTTTGTTGTAACAAACTGATTGTGTTCCAATTTGATGACATTTCCCTGCTGTGCCGCAATAATACCGGACACTTTGCAGAGTTCGCCCGGCTTATCCGGAAGCAAAACAGACACAGTGAAGATTCTGTCTCTTAAGATCAGTCCCTGCTGTACGACAGATGACATGGTGATGACATCCATATTACCGCCACTTAAAATGGATACGATCCGTTTGTCGGACACATCCAGATGTTTTAATGCCGCTACAGTTAAAAGTCCTGAATTTTCCACGATCATCTTATGGTTTTCCACCATGTCAAGGAAAGCTGCTACCAGCTCATCATCCTCAACTGTGATGATATCATCCAGATTTTGCCGGATATAAGGGAAAATCTTGCTGCCCGGTGTCTTAACGGCTGTACCGTCTGCAATTGTGCTGACAGTCGGAAGGGTTGTCACTTTTCCTGCTGCAAAAGACGCCTGCATACAGTTTGCACCTGCCGGTTCTACACCGATCACTTTGATCTTTGGATTTAATAATTTTGCAAGAGTGGAAACACCTGTTGCAAGTCCACCCCCTCCGATCGGTACAAGAATATATTCTACCAGCGGAAGCTCTTTGAAGATTTCCATTGCGATCGTACCCTGGCCTGTTGCAACTGCGAGATCATCAAATGGATGAATAAATGTGTATCCCTCTTTCTCTGCAAGTTCGTAAGCCTTCTGGCATGCCTCATCATACACATCTCCGTAAAGCACAACCTCTGCGCCGTAGCTCTTGGTACGGTTTACTTTGATGAGCGGTGTCGTGGTAGGCATGACAATGACTGCCTTGCATCCATAACATTTTGCAGCGTAGGCAACACCCTGCGCATGATTTCCTGCGGAGGCAGTGATAAGTCCCTTCGCTCTTTCCTCCTCAGTCAGTGTGCTGATCTTATAATATGCGCCGCGCACTTTATATGCGCCTGTAAACTGCATATTCTCCGGTTTTAAATAAACCTTGTTTCCTGTCTGCTGGCTGAAATAATCACTGTAAACCAGTTTTGTCTCTGTCGTGACTTCCTTTACCTTTTCGGAAGCCTCCTCAAACTTGTCTAATGTTAACATATCTATTTGTCCTCCTGTACATCAAATAATGCATTCACAAACTGATTGGAATCGAATTTCTGCAAGTCCTCGATTGTCTCCCCGACTCCGATATATTTTACCGGAATGCCAAGTTCTGAATGGATCGCAACGGCGATTCCACCCTTTGCTGTTCCATCCATTTTTGTCAGGATAATTCCGGTGATATCTGCCACATCTGCAAACTCTCTTGCCTGCGCAAGCGCATTCTGTCCGGTCGTTGCATCCAGAACAACCAGTGTCTCGCGGAACGCATCCGGATATTCTTTTTCCAGAATACGGTTAATCTTGCGAAGTTCTTCCATCAAATTCTTTTTATTATGAAGTCTGCCTGCGGTATCACATAAAAGTACATCTGCATTTCGCGCTTTTGCTGCTGCCACCGCATCATATACGATAGCTCCCGGATCAGCGCCTTCCTGTCCGCCGATCATCTCCACTCCGGCGCGGTTTGCCCACTCCTGAAGCTGCGTTCCGGCTGCGGCGCGGAATGTGTCTGCTGCCGCAAGGACAACCTTTTTTCCCTGATCTTTTAATTTTCCTGCGAGCTTTCCAACGGATGTCGTCTTTCCAACACCGTTGACACCGATCACCAGCACCACAGATTTCTCGTTTTCAAAACGATAGGCTGTCTCTCCGACATCCATCTGCTCTTTGATACTGTTGATCAGAAGTTCCTTGCACTCTGCCGGATCTTTGATATGATTTTCCTTTACTTTTTTCTTCAGGTTCTCAATGATAGCTTCCGTTGCATTGACACCGATATCACCCATAATGAGAATCTCTTCGATCTCTTCATAGAAATCGTCATCAATATTTGAAAATCCATTGAATACCGCATCAATACCGGAAACAATATTATCCCTCGTCTTGCTCAGCCCGGAAACCAGACGGCTCCAGAAGCCTTTTTTTTCTTCGCTCATCCCTTTTTCCTCGTTTCTATATGATTTGTCCCATTGTGTCCTCTGAATTAGTTGCTCAGATCATCATCGATCAGATTGACCGAAACTAATGTGGAAACACCTTTTTCCTGCATGGTGATACCGTACAGACGATCCGCTGCAGCCATGGTGCCACGTCTGTGGGTAATGACAATAAACTGCGTGCTCTTAGTCAGCTTATGTAAATATTTTGCAAAACGGCTGACGTTGGAATCATCCAGAGCCGCCTCGATCTCGTCTAACAGACAGAATGGAGAAGGTTTTAAATTCTGGATTGCAAAAAGCAGTGAGATTGCTGTGAGTGATTTTTCTCCACCGGACATCTGCATCATGTTCTGTAATTTCTTTCCTGGCGGCTGTGCGATGATGCGGATGCCGCACTCTAAGATATCCTCATCTTCCACAAGTTCAAGCGTTCCTTTTCCACCACCGAAAAGCTCCTTAAACACTTTATCAAACTCGCGCTGAATTTCTGCAAATTTTTCCATAAACTGTTTGCGCATTCCGGTATCCAGTTCTTCAATAATTCCAACCAGAGTCTTTTCTGCCTCAATCAGATCATCATGCTGTCCCTTTAAGAAACCGTAACGCTCCGAGATTTCTTTGTAATCTTCAATGGCATTGACATTGACATCTCCCAGTTTTCGAATGTCATCTTTGATGCCTGCAATCTGTTTTTTCAGATCCGTAAGATCCGAAAATGCCTCATCCCTCAGTTCCATCGCCGCATGCAGTGTCAGCTCGTACTCCTCCCACATATAATTCGTCTGGTAGTTTCCGGCTTCTTCAAGTTTTTCTCTCTGACTGTTCAAACGGTAAATCTCTTTATCCAGGTCTGCGATTTTTTTGGAAACATCCTCCTGTTTTTGGAAAAATCCCTTGTAGGAAGCAGACATCTCCTCTTTCTTCCGGGTATGCTCTTTTAAAGCATTCTCCTGCTCTTTTTGATAATCTGCAGAGTTTAAAATTGTCTTTTTAATCTCCTCGATATCCTGACGTTTCTTCTCCACATCTGCTTTCGCATTCTTCGCTTCGTTTAACACGCCTTCGCGCTCGTCGTCAAAACGCCTGATCTCGCTCTGGATACGTGTGAGATTTTCCATTACGAATTCTGCCTTCTGACGGATTCCCGCAAGTTCTAATGTCACCTGTGATACCGCATTTGTGGCAGATTCCACGTCTGCACTTTTCTCATCCAGAATTTGCTGGAAGTTCTTATTTTCTTCCTCAATCTGGCTCTCACGGTTTTTCACATATTCAATTTCTTCTGATATCTTTGCTTTATTATCGTTGATTTCCTGAAGCTGTTTCTCTATCTCATGGTTTTCTGCGATCAGTCCTGCATACACATTTTCACTTTCGTTCTTCTGCGCCGCTGCACGATCCACATTCATTTTTGCCGTATTCTGTAAAATCAGCTGCTCCTGTAGTTCTGCCTTATTGGCTTCGATATCATCCACGAGCAGACTCTGTGCTGTCTTGATATCCTCCAGACGGCTGCGGCTTTCCTTTATCTTCTGTTCCGACTTGCTGATCAGTTCCTCTAATTCTTCGATCTCACGGTTTCTTCCGAGAAGATTACTGTTATTGCGGAATGCACCACCTGTCATGGAGCCACCCGGGCTTAAATACTCTCCCTCTAACGTTACGATATGAAGGGAATAATGATTCTTCTTTGCCAGTTTGATTGCAAAATCAATATTCTCTGTGACGATCACTCTTCCTAACAGGTAGGCAGTCACGCCCTCGTATTTTGCCTCTGTTTTAACTAACGTATTGGCAAGTCCAATGACGCCCGGTTCTTTTAGGGCATCCATATTTTTAAAGTTGCCTTTTCCATCTACACTTGTAAGAGGTAAAAAAGTTGCACGTCCCAGACGGTTCTCTTTTAAGAAAGAGATCATCTTCTTCGCAGTCTCTTCATCCTCGGTGACGATATTCTGGATATTTCCACCCAATGCCGTCTCGATGGCAACTTCATACTTCTTCTCCACCTGGATCAGATCAGAAACAACTCCAAGAAGTCCCTTATTCTGCTCCTTTTGTTCCATCACTTTGCGGATACTGTTACCATATCCATCATAGCGCTCTGCAATATTTTTCAGAGATTCTAATTTTGACTGCTGCTTGTTATATCTTGCAAGTGTCTCCTCTAATGTATGCGTTGTCTCAATGGATTTTTTCTTCCAGTCGCGGCTTTTCTCCTCCATGGAAAGTCCGGCCTGTTTCAGCTCTTTTATTTTCTGATTGACGGAATCGAAATCTTTCTGATACTCTGCTAAAACAGAATCTAAATCTGCTTCCTCTGTTTTTCTTGCTAGCAGTCTCTGGTTTAACTGGGCTTTTCGGATGTTGACCTGTTCTTCCATCGTGTCAAACCGCTGCTGCCTTGCCTTAATGGAAGCCTTGCTGTTCAACAGTTCAATCAATTCACTTTTGCCTTTTTCCATGCCTTCCATACATCTCGCGATCTCTGTCTGCAATGTCTGAAGTGCTTCTTCCGCTGCTTTTTTCTTTTCCTCAATCTCAGAGATCTGTGCGTCCAGAGTAACCTTTTCTTCCTCATAAGTCTTTCCGGAAGAAATACGTTCTTCTTTCTCATGGTCGATGGCATCCAGACGGCTCTGCATATGTTCATCCGTATGCTCTGCCGAACGGATCTGCTCGTTTAAGATTTCAATCTGGCTCTCCAGCTTGTTCTTTGTCACAGCGGACTGACTCATCTCGTCACGGATTGCATTGATCTTTTCGTCCTCTGCCGCCATATCCTGTTCAAGCTTTTCATATTCTGTTTTTATCTGCTCATAACTTTCTTTTGCTTCCTGATAATCACGATCCGCAATCGAATAGTTTTCTTTGACTTCCTGTAACTGTCTGTCAATACGCTCCATTTCCAATAAGAACATATTGACATCAAACGTTTTTAACTCTTCTTTTTTCTTTAAATAAATACGGGCTTTTTCCGCCTGGCGCTCCAACGGACCGACCTGACGCTCTAACTCTGCCAGAATATCATTGACACGCACCAGATTTTCCCGCTCGTTCTCTAACTTTTTCTGGGCAGTTGCTTTTCGCTTTTTATACTTTACGATTCCTGCCGCCTCGTCAAAAAGTTCTCTTCGCTCTTCCGGTTTACCATTTAAGATACGCTCGATCTGTCCCTGACCGATAATAGAATATCCCTCTTTACCGATACCGGTATCATAGAAAAGTTCTGTGACATCTTTCAGACGACACGGACTTCCATTAATCAGATACTCACTCTCGCCGGAACGGTAAACACGTCTTGACACCGTAACTTCCTCGAAATCAATGGCAAGCTGATGATCTGAGTTGTCCATAGTGATTGCAACATATGCATAACTTAAAGGTTTTCTGTTTTCTGTACCGGCAAAAATAACATCCTGCATGCTTGCACCGCGAAGCTGTTTTGCACTCTGTTCTCCCAATACCCAGCGCACTGCATCTGCGACATTACTCTTACCACTACCATTTGGTCCAACGATCCCGGTGATCCCATTGTGAAAATCGAATACGATCTTATTTGCAAATGACTTGAATCCCTGAACTTCTATACTTTTCAGATACATTTCATAACTCCGTTTCCTGCATTATTTTTTCTGGACCGGTTTTAAAAGCAGCAGTGCCTGATAGGCAGCTTCCTGCTCGGCAGCCTTCTTTGTATGACCGATTCCTGTTCCGATCACCCGCTCGCCAATCCTTGCCTCTACTGAGAAGCGTTTGTCATGGTCTGGTCCTTCCTCTGAAATTAATCTGTAATTCAGTTCTTCCTCATAATGTCCCTGCACGACTTCCTGTAAACTTGTCTTGCAGTCATAGAAAAGCTTTTTATGTTCAATATCTGTTAAAATAAATTTATGGATAAACGTTTTTGCATGTTCAAATCCACCATCCAGATAAATTGCTCCGATCACTGCCTCTAATGCATCCGAGAGAATCGAATTGCGGTTTCTTCCACCTGTCAGATTTTCGCCCTTTCCAAGGAACAGATATTTGCCAAGTTCCATCTCTCTGGTACAGATTGCCAGCGTCGGTTCGCAGACCAGACTCGCACGCAGCTTTGTCAGATCTCCTTCCGACTTGTCCGGATATGCCTTATACAAAAAGTCACTGGAAACGATTTCCAACACCGCATCTCCCAAAAACTCCAGTCTTTCATTATCAGAATGTTTTCTCAAATGTTTCTCGTTCGCAAAAGAGCTGTGTGTCAATGCCTGACGCAGCAGTTTCTCCTGTTTGAATTCATATCCAATTTTATCCTGTAATTCTAAAAAATTTGCCATATTTTCTCCTCTCACAGAGGATTTTTCGTAATACCTCAGCCACCTGAGCCATTACCAAAAAACCTCTCCTCTTTTCTTATCAGTAACGTAAAGAGGCTGTCGCACATAGAAAAGATTTCGTTGCGACAGCCTGTATGCTTAAAAGTTATATTTATGAGTTTAAAGCATTTTTGATTTGTTCCACTGCGTCTCCAACTGTTACGATTTTCTCAGCTTCTTCATTTGGAATCTCAATATCAAATTCTTCCTCTAAGCCCATAATAATCTGGAAAACATCCAATGAATCTGCTCCAAGATCATCCACAAAAGTGGTTTCCATTGTGATTTCCTCTTCATCCACATTTAATACTTCAGCGATAATTTTTTTCAGTTTTTCGAATTCCATAATTACATTCCTTCCTGTTCTGCAGAACCTAAAATATTTTTCTTGATCTTACCATTAATATCCTGTTCTTTAAAAGTAACACACTGATAAATTGAATTGGTAACTTCCTTTGCCTTGGCACTTCCATGCGTCTTCACCACAAGACCATTCAATCCTAAAAGCGGTGCACCACCATATTGGGAGGCGTCAAATGTTTTCAGTGTAGATTTTAAAGCCGGCAATGCAAGCGCAGCGCCAATTTTGCTTCGCAGAGTACTCATCATACCCTTCTTGATTGCGCCAACCAGTGTACCCGCCAGTCCTTCGTACAGTTTTAAGATGACATTTCCCACAAACGCTTCACAGACAATGACATCTGCCTCGCCATGTGGAATCTCCCTTGCCTCAATACTGCCTACAAAATTAATGTCTGTACACTCTTTTAATAATGGAAATGTCTCTTTTACAAGCGCATTCCCCTTTTCCTCTTCTGCTCCAATATTTACAATTGCAACTCTTGGATTCTTAATTCCAAGAACATTTTCCATATAAATGGATCCCATCTTTGCAAACTGAACCAGATGTGATGCCCTCGCATCTACGTTCGCACCACAGTCGATCAATAAAGAGACTCCCTTTTCCGTAGGAATCAATGGTGCCAAAGGCGGTCTCTCAATTCCGCGGATTCTTCCAACGATAACCTGTCCTCCGACAAGGATAGCGCCTGAACTTCCGGCGGAAACAAAAGCATCTGCTTCTTTCTGCTTTACCATATTCATTCCAACAACAATTGATGACTGTTTCTTTTTTCGAATTGCATTCACTGGCGGTTCTGCTGTCTCGATCACTTCCTCAGCATGTACCACTTCAATCTGTTCTTTTGGGTAAGAATACTGTTTCAGTTCTTTCTCAACCACATCCTGCTGTCCTACCAACAGCACCTTGATGTCCGATCTGCCATTCACAGCATCGACTGCACCCTTGACTAACTCTCCCGGTGCATTATCTCCACCCATTGCATCCAGTGCAACTCTCGTGATTTCCTGTTGCATACACTTCTCCATTTCCTGCGTGTTAACTGCCTTACGAAAAGTGCTCCTTACACGTCTATAAGAAAATATACTATAACTTTTTCTATAAATCAATATATAATCACATTTGTGTGATCACAGTTCTCAGTTGAAATACTCCATGTTCCGTTCCTTCTCTGCTTCTAAGTCTTCCGGAGACATATATTTCTGAAAAATCTTTTCCAGAATGAAATTAGCAAGCAGCATATATACACATGGAATTATAAATACTGCCGGTGGGAATATATAAACTGCAAATGCTGCTGCAAGGAGCAGGACAAAGAGAAGCAGTGTCTTCCACAGATTTCCCAGTGCGATCAGCGCCGCATTTTTTAAGATCATCTTTGTCTGATTCTCAAATCGCGCAATATAAGGAAACAGGTAAATTGCCCACATCGTTGCAAACATCATCAGCACTGCAAATACAATATATATTTTTCCTAACGCAACACCTGCTTTTGCATACTGATACATCACATAACAGTCGAATCCCATGATCGCATATAATAAGAGGAGGATCAGCCATACGATCGTTGACTGCCTGAAATTCGTCTTAAATGCATGCCAGAACTCCCTGCCTATGTAACTGCGGTTGTTCCGGATCACTTTATTCACCGTATAATACAATGCTGTGGTTGCCGCCCCGGCTGTCACGATCGGGATACATAAAAAAAACCAGAACGCACTCAGACAGATCACATCAATGATCTTCCCCAATCCCTGAAAAAACTTGTTGTCAACATTAAAAAAATCGCCCATATTTATTCCCTTCTTTGATTCGTGATAGAGCAATACTGCCCATTGGTAACACTCATTATAGCATAGCCCGAGACAGTCTACAATGACTGTAATTGTTAAAAATCGGTAAAGAAAAAGGACTTTCAATCTCTTGAAAGTCCTCTGATCTTCTTAAAAATTAGTCCTGAGGAATAATCTCTTTTTTGTTATATGAGCCACAGTTCTTGCATACTCTATGAGGCATCATTAATTCACCACATTTGCTGCATTTTACTAATGCAGGAGCAGTCATTTTCCAGTTTGCTCTTCTTTTATCTCTTCTTCCTTTGGAAGATTTATTCTTTGGACAAATTGACATATTCTCACACCTCCTTAAATTTGTTAAAGACATCTTGGATTGCTGCCATTCTTGGATCCAGTTCTGTTCTCTGGCAATTGCAGTCACCCTTATTCAGGTTCATTCCGCACACTTTGCAAATTCCTTTGCAATCCTCTTTGCACAGAACTTTCATCGGCCAGTTTACCAAAATCTCTCCATAGATAAGTTTATCTACATCCAGATCAAATCCAATCAGGTAGTCTATATCCTCCATCTCTTCATCATTGATTGCAGAATTTTCCAGACGGAACTCCTTGTCAATGTCGAAATGGATTCTTGTCGGAACTTCTTCCAGACAACGGCTACACGGTATTGATGCTGCCAGATCCACAGTGCCACTGATACGCAGCTTGCCGCCATCAATGTTTGCGATCTGTAAATCAATCGGTGCCTTTTCAATGATCGGGAACTCGCCTAATCTCGATACAAAGGATTCTAACTCGATCTGAACTTTTTCTGTTAAGGACTTGTTCTCACAAGTTACAATACTTGAAATATCTATAATCACAGCGCTCTCCCCAAAACTCGCTTAAGCCCAAACTCCTAAGCTGAGGTTTTTCACACCTAAATGATTATACATAGGTGTCTTTCTTTTGTCAACCACTTTTTTCACATATTGTCAAGTTTTTTCCCTTGACAGTGTTTTTCTAGCCGGATCTGCCGTTCATTTTCCATCTTTTGCACCGCAGATTCTGTCTGATCTCTCATTATTTTACAAGCGCAACTGTCTCTCTTGCAATTGCAAGCTCCTCGTTTGTAGGGATCACGCAGACCTTCACTTTGGAATCCGGTGTGGAGATCACTGCCTCATCACCGTGAGTTGCATCATTGACTTCGTTATCAATAGTAATTCCAAGATAGCCAAGGTAAGCAGCGATCTTTCTGCGGACCAGATTGGTATTCTCACCAATTCCTGCGGTAAATGCGATTGCATCTACTCCGTTCATGGCTGCCACATAGGAACCGATGTATTTTGCAACACGGTAGCAGAATACTTCGATCGCATTGATCGCATATTCATTTCCCTCGTTATAGGCTGCCTCAAGGTCACGGAAATCAGAAGAAATGCCTGTCATTCCCTGTACACCGGACTTCTTATTTAAAACATTCATAACACCTTCAATATCAAGGTTCTCTTTCTTTGCAATGAACTCCATGATTGCAGGATCGATATCACCGGAACGGGTTCCCATGACAAGACCTTCTAATGGAGTAAGTCCCATGGAAGTATCAACACATTTTCCATTGACAACTGCGCTGACAGAAGCTCCGTTTCCAAGATGTGCTACGATCACTTTGGAGTTACTTAAATCCATTCCAAGGTACTCTACCAGACGTTTGGATACAAAGCTGTGGCTTGTTCCGTGGAAGCCGTATCTTCTTACTTTGTATTTCTCATAATATTCATGAGGCAGACCGTAAAGGTATGCTTTCTTAGGCATTGTCTGATGGAAAGCAGTATCAAATACACCAACCATAGGCACGTTTGGCATTAATTCCTGGCAGGCACGGATTCCGATCAGGTTTGCAGGATTGTGAAGTGGTGCAAGATCGTTACACTCTTCGATCTGAGCCAGAACTTCCTCTGTCAGAACAACAGAACTTGCAAATTTCTCTCCGCCATGTACGACACGGTGTCCGACAGCATCTACCTCTGCAAGGCTCTTTAAAGCACCTGTCTTAGGATTTACGATAGCATCCAGTACCATCTGGATCGCCTGTTTGTGTGTTGGCATAGCTGCTTCTGTAATCTCTTTGTCGAGACCTGTTTTCTGGTAAACTAATCTTCCGTCGATCCCGATCCTCTCGCAGAGACCTTTTGCCAGTACTGCTTCTGTTTCTGAATCAATGAGCTGGTATTTCAGTGATGAACTACCACAGTTAATTACTAATACGTTCATGATTTTTCTCCTCTATCAACTATATTGTGCCTTATGGCATTTTCTACTTTTTCGGGTCTTCTCAGACAGACCACATATGGTTTTAGTATACGCCTTTCTTTTCTGTGCGACAAGCCACTTTTTGCCATATTTCGTGTATTTAATACGAAACATCTTGTCAATTTTTTAACGATTCTACTTACCGTTTCATAATAGAAAACTACGCTGTCACGGCCAATTTCTTATCATCCGCATTACAATCACGAAACACGGTTCAACAGTCACTTGATTTTTCTTATAAAAATGGTTATGTTACTACTAAGTCATTTTGAGACAGCCAGGAAAGGATCATCCCATGAAAATTACAGGCATTATTGCAGAATACAATCCATTTCACAATGGACATGCTTATCAGATAGCAAAAATAAAAGAGGAAACAGACAGCGATTATGTCATTGTCGCCATGAGCGGAGATTTTGTGCAGCGGGGAGAACCTGCCATCACAGACAAATACGAACGCGCCAGAATGGCACTCTCCTGCGGTGCGGATCTTGTGCTGGAACTCCCTGCTCTTTTTGCCTGCGCTTCTGCAGAATATTTTGCCAGAGCAGGTGTCGCGCTCTTTACACGGATGGGCTGTATCGACTACCTGTGTTTTGGCGCTGAAAATGCAGACCTTTCCCAATTAAATAAAATCGCAGGCATTCTTGCCGATGAGCCCCGTTCTTATCAGGATGCCCTCAATCGTTATTTAAAAGAAGGGAAAAATTTTCCTGCCGCCAGGATTCTGGCATTAAAATCTTATCTTAGTGCTGAATCTTCCGACGCTGCCTTGCAGACAGAGCAGCTTACCAGCCTCTTATCCACACCAAATAATATTCTTGGCATCGAATACCTGAAAGCATTAAAAACCTGCGGATCACAGATTACACCTTATCCGATTCTGCGGGAAGGTGCCGGATATCATGACACCGATATTCTCTTAAAAAATGCCTCTGCTTCTGCCATCCGGCAGACTTTAAAACAGGCTGGCTCTTCCGGCAGTTCTTCCGGCTCTGCCCCGGATTTTGCATCTTTTTCTGCTGCCATGCCACAGGAAGCTTTCCAGATTTTTTCAGAATATCTCGCCTCCTCCACTTATCTGGAAGCGGATGATTTTTCCGGTATTTTAAATTATCTGTTGCTTTTTTATCCGGCAGAAGCACTTGCCTGCTTTGCCGACTGTAATATTGAAATTGCGAACCGTCTGAAAAAGAACCGCAGTGCATTTTCCTCTTTCACGCAGTTTGCTGCCTTAAATCAGAGCCGCGACATTACTTACGCACGCATGAGCCGTATTTTTGCGCATATTCTGCTGCATATGACAGCCGAAGATTATAAGCAGGCAAAACAGCTTGGTTATGTCCCTTACCTGCGCCCGCTTGGATTCAAAAAATCGTCTTCTGACGTACTTGGCGAGATCAAAAAACACACGGATATTCCACTGATAGGGAAGCTTGCAAATGCCAGACAGACGCTTTCTGACGATGCCTTCTGGCTTCTTGAAAAAGATATTTTTGCGGCTGATCTCTATGAACAGGTACTTGCGCAAAAAAACAGAACAATCCCACGAAATGAATACACCCGTGAAATTGTTCTACTGTAATGATTCAGATTGTTTTTATCACTTCTGTGACCAGTTGTTTGAACTGTCTGGAAACACGGTCTGCTGTCTCCTGCACTTCTTTGTGATCCAGCTTTTGTTTTGACATGCCGGCGGCAAGGTTGGTAATACAGGAAATACCACAGACTTTCATTCCCATATGATTGGCTGCCACCGCCTCACATGCGGTGCTCATTCCTGCTGCATCGCCTCCCCATGTCCTGCACATGCGGATCTCTGCCGGTGTCTCATAGCTTGGTCCGGTAAACTGCATGTAAACGCCCTCCTGCAGTGGTATCTGAAGTTTTTCTGCCGCCTTTCTCACTTTTTCCTGTAATTCCGGTGCATACACCTCACTCATATCCGGAAATCTCGTTCCGAGTTCGTCAATATTTTCTCCGATCAGGGGATTCGGGACCGCAGTTGTGATGTGATCTGTGATGAGCATAAAATCTCCCGGTTTGAAGTTATAATTCACACCGCCTGCCGCGTTGGTCAGAATGATCTTTTTTGCTCCGAGAAGTCCCATAAGACGTGTTGGAAGCACTACATCCGACATCGGATATCCCTCATAATAGTGCACACGTCCCTGCATGATCACCATGGGCACACCCTCTACATGTGCGAACACAAATCTTCCCTTATGTCCTTTCACTGTGGATACCGGAAAACCTTCGATATCCGCATAGTTGACCGATGCCTCGATTTTCAGATCATCTGCGTAATCACCAAGACCGGAACCTAAAATAAGTGCCGCCTCCGGGACGAAATCCGTTTTCTCCCGGACACTTTTATAGCATTTCATTAATTTTTCATATACTTCGCTCATGGAATGTTCCCCCTTTTGCAATCATAGTGGCGAAACTCTCACTAAAGTTTTTCTATCAATTATATGATCTTATTAATGATGGAATAAGCGAATTCCGGTGAATGCCATGGCAATGCCGTATTTGTTACAGGTTGCAATGACATGATCATCACGGATAGAACCACCTGGCTGGGCGATGTATTTCACTCCGCTCTTATGAGCACGTTCCACATTATCTCCAAATGGGAAGAATGCATCGGAACCAAGCGCAACGTCAGTGTTTTTATCTAACCATGCGCGTTTTTCCTCCCTTGTAAACACTTCCGGTTTTACTTTAAAAATATTCTCCCATGCGCCATCTGCAAGCACATCCATATAGTCCTCACCGATGTAGAGATCGATCGCATTATCTCTGTCTGCACGTCCAATCTTATCTAAAAACTGAAGTCCGAGCACCTGTGGAGACTGGCGTAACCACCAGTTATCTGCCTTAGAGCCGGCCAGTCTGGTACAGTGAATTCTGGACTGCTGTCCGGCACCGATACCGATTGCCTGTCCACCTTTGACATAGCATACGGAATTGGACTGTGTGTATTTTAATGTGATCATGGAAATGGCAAGATCCATTTTTGCAGAATCCGGGATTTCCTTATTCTCTGTCACGATGTTGTCAAAGAAATGCTCATCGATCACAAGTTCATTTCTTCCCTGTTCAAATGTGATTCCAAACACTTCTTTATGTTCGATCGGAGCCGGTACATAATCCGGATCGATCTCGATCACGTTGTAGTTTCCTTTTTTCTTTGCCTTTAAAATCTCAAGTGCCTCATCTGTATAGCCCGGTGCGATCACACCATCAGACACCTCTCGTTTGATTACAAGTGCTGTCTCTTTGTCACAGACATCGGATAAGGAAATGAAATCGCCGAAAGAAGACATTCTGTCCGCGCCTCTGGCTCTGATATAGGCGTTTGCAAGCGGTGTGAACTCTACGTCCATATCGTCTACCCAATAGATTTTGCGCTCTACCTCAGACAATGGAAGTCCAACTGCTGCTCCAGCCGGAGATACATGTTTAAAAGAGGTTGCTGCCGGAAGTCCGGTTGCTTTCTTTAATTCACTTACCAGCTGCCAGCCGTTAAATGCATCTAAAAAGTTGATATAACCCGGTTTTCCGTTTAACACTTTGATTGGAAGCTCGCCGTTTTCCATATAAATTCTGGATGGTTTCTGGTTTGGATTACATCCGTATTTTAACTCTAATTCTTTCATCTTAATCTCCGCTCCTGCTTATCTTTGATTTTTTAAAAAATTTATGGTCTTTACTTATTTTTATTTACAATTCTTGTCTCGTATTTTCCGGTTTCAATGTCAATGTAACGTACAAATAAGGAAACTTTGTTCTCCTCATTAAGATTTTCCCATACCAGACTGGTAAAGGTATCAATGTCTCCTTCCAGACCAACAAGCTTTGGTTCTCCCTCAAAACTTGGAAGCGGGTTTCCGTCTCCCATATAAGTGTGGATAAAATGTGCTTCTCCGGCAACCGGATTCTGATATGCAAATGTGTAACGGTTACATGAATCCGGATTTCCATTATTGCTCTTTAAAATAGACATTGCATAATTGTAAGTTCCATTGTCAATGTGCATAATTCCGGAAATTCTTGGTGTATAGTTTGGAGCATCCGGCTCAAACTCTCTGGTTCTTAATGCCTGCTCAAACGTCTGCTGTTTATCCATCAACTCATAAATCGTGTCTGTCTGATCCCCATTGGTAACAATTGTTTTATTGCCAAGTACACGAACCGGAGCATAAATAATCAGGCTTGGATCACTTAATTTCGAAGGATCAAATGCCTGTGTACGGATTCCTTCCCCATCCTCCACAAACACACGGTTGCGGCTGTTCTCACTTCTACCCATAATAAAGTAAGCAGTTACTGCATATTTACCATCTGCGGATTTTCCGATGACGATTCCACGTCCTGGATAAGAATTTCCTGCAAGTTCATTTGCTAATGAGATTGATTTCATAAATCCTCCTACTCTCCTCTGTTCTACAAAGTTCATTTATCTGTGTAATGATTCAATACCTTTTTATATTAGCATTGCAGTTTTATTTTTACAATGGATTGGCTCTTATTAGTGTCATGAATTTATTTACTAAGTTATATAAGTTGTATTAATATATAATAAAACTCACTCTTTTCTCGGATAACCGTTGCTGACGAATGAACCATAACGAAAAAAACTGCCCACAAAAGTGAGCAGTCCTGAATTCTAGTTTTTAAAGCTATGGATCGGTGCCGGAATTCTTCCGCCACGGTTGATGAAATCATCACAGGAAAATTTATTTACCGGCATGATCGGTGCATAACCGAACAGTCCACCGAATTCCACCTGTTCGCCAACGCCTTTTCCAATGACCGGGATCAGACGGCAGGCTGTTGTTTTCTGATTGATCATACCGAGCGCCATCTCATCTGCGATCATACCGGAGATCGTAGTTGCCTTTGTATCACCCGGAATTGCGATCATGTCAAGACCAACGGAGCATACGCAGGTCATCGCCTCTAATTTTTCCAGAGTGATGGCACCAGCCTGAACTGCATTGATCATTCCCTGGTCTTCACTGACCGGAATGAATGCACCACTCAGACCACCGACATAAGAGGATGCCATGACGCCACCTTTTTTCACCTGGTCATTTAACAGTGCCAAAGCTGCTGTCGTTCCCGGTGCTCCTGCATACTCTAAGCCGATCTCGCAGAGAATGTCTGCCACACTGTCACCGATTGCCGGTGTTGGTGCCAGAGACAGATCGACGATACCAAATGGAATATTTAAAAGTCTTGATGCCTCCTGTGCGACAAGCTGTCCGACACGTGTTACTTTAAACGCTGTCTTTTTGATCGTCTCGCAGAGCACTTCAAAATTCTCGCCGCGCACTTTTTCAAGAGCTGTCTTAACAACGCCCGGTCCACTGACTCCGACATTGATGATCGCATCCGCCTCTGTCACACCGTGGAAAGCTCCTGCCATAAACGGATTATCATCCGGCGCATTGCAGAACACTACAAGCTTCATACAGTCCACGGAATCACGGTCTTTCGACTGTTCCGCCACCTCTAATAAAATCTCACCCATTAATTTGACTGCGTCCATGTTGATACCTGTCTTTGTAGACGCAAGATTGACCGAACTGCACACACGGTTCGTTCTGCCAAGTGCTATCGGAATAGACCGGATCAGCATCTCGTCTGCTGTTGTCATTCCCTTGGAAACCAGTGCAGAATATCCGCCGATCAGGTTTGCTCCCACTTTTTCAGCGGCGCGGTCTAAAGTGTCGGCGATCGTTGCAAAATCTTCCGGTGTCTTACATGCAGAACCACCTACCAATGCGATCGGTGTCACGGAAATCCGTTTGTTCACGATCGGAATTCCAAATTCATGCTCGATTTTCTCGCCCACTGCGGCAAGATCTTTTGCAACAGTTGTGATGCGGTTATAAATATTTTCATTTAATTTATCCAGATTGGAATCAATACACTCTAAGAGACTGATACCAATGGTAATGGTACGGACATCAAGATTTTCCTGTTCGACCATTTTATTTGTCTCATTTACCTCAAAGAAATTAATCATTTACTGCTTTCCTCCCTAGATTCTGTGCATCATATCGAAGATCTCTGCTTTCTGGCACTTGATCGATACGCCGATCTCCTCGCCCAATACGTCCAGATCTTTCTGGCAGTCTGCAAAAGCTTTTGCAGCCTTTGTCATGTCAACGATCATCATCATATTGAAGTATCCAGATACGATGGTCTGGGAAATATCTAAAACATTTACTCCATTTTCTGACAGATAAGTACAGACTTTTGCAATGATACCTACTGTATCTTTTCCTACTACTGTAATAATGGTTTTATTTGCATTATGTTCCATGGTTCATGCCTCCTCACTGTATTCTGCCCGGTTCCGTCAGATTTTTCTCACGTTACCAAGATAAATTTTAATTATGTTCCATATTAGCATACTCTTTTTATTATTTCCACTACTTAAGCTCTTTTTATTTATTAAATCATCTAATAAATGTTATTAGAATACTATTTTTTGCGATACTTCGTCACGCTTCGCCACAAACATTGGGAAATCATCGCCCTTATAAGGGTTATCTCCCAGCTCCACTTCCAGACGCACCGTCTCATAGGCAAGCTCCGGATAATTATTTTCTTTGCTCAGATGTCCTAACACGATATGTTTCAAATGATCGTGGAGCACTTTTCCTAACAATTGTCCACTCCGCTCGTTCGACAAATGTCCTTTATCCCCAAGGATACGCTGTTTCAGAGGATATGGATATGCTCCTGCCTGAAGCATGCGCACGTCATGGTTGGCTTCTAAGAGCAGCACGTCCACATTCTGCAGCTTCTCCACAATATGGTCGTCATAGGTTCCAAGGTCTGTCATGACTGCCACGTTCTTTTCCTGCTGTCTGATCTTGTAGGCAACCGGATCTGCCGCATCATGGGAGATGGACACCGGTTCGATCGTAAGATCACCGATTGTAAACTCCCTTTCCGACTCGATCACCTGAAAAAGTGCCTCGTCTATTTTTCCAACGGTTTTTGTATGTAAAATAGCATCAACGGTTTCCCCTGTTGCATACATCGGAATGCCATATCTTCTTGCAATCACTCCGAGTCCTGCGATATGGTCGATATGCTCATGTGTGATGAGGATTCCCTGCATATCTGCAGTCTTTAGATCAATACTGTTTAAACCGTTCTCAATCCTTTTTCCACTGATTCCCGCATCGATCAGCACATGACAGTCATCTGAGCCGACACAGATACAATTTCCGCTGCTTCCGCTTGCAATACTGCATAATTCCATAAATCTATTTCTCTTTCCAAGCCAGTTCGATCACATCACCATCTTTTAATTCTGCGGTGTACTGTGCATTCTGGCCATTTAATTTTGTAATGATCGCTCTTCCTGCAGAGGCAGAAAGGTCAAATTCGTAAAATTCAAAGAGATCCACAAACATATAGGACTCTCTTCCTGTCAGCGTGACCGGTGTGCCATTGATGATAACTTCCACAGAATGCGTTTCCTTCTCTTTGGCTTCCTCCGAAGTTTCGTTATCTGCCGGACTTTCCTCCGCCGTCTGCGTTTCTTCATCCGTTGTCACAGATGCATCATCCGCTGGTACGCTGTCTTCTGTCTCACCTGCCGTTCCGCTGTCTGAAACATACTCCTCCGGTGCCTCTGCCGTATCTGCTGTTTCTTCAATGCCTTCAGCGGCCATCTCCTCTATTGTATCAGACACATGTGTGCGGAAGGACAGGATCGTCCACTCAATATTAAAGTTCTCATAGACAAAATAATTCAGGTCGACCACCCGGTTATTCACAATGATCTCTTTTTCCGTGTCGATCTCCACATCCATAAATTCTGCGATCTGCTCGACGGTATAATAAGCCCTCGTCTCAATTTCGTCTCCCTCTTTGATCAGGTAAGAGGCTGGTTCTAATTTACCATTTACCTCAACAAAACGCGGGCATACGATTTTCCTGCCGTTGACAATAAATGTTATGGTGGATGTATGGTACTCCTCTAACTGCTCGATGGTGATCATGGCATCCGCTCCCGCAGTGGATGGGCAGATCTCGATCTCTGAATTCGGTTCTAACTTAGTATTGATGCCTGCCGGTTTTCCATTCATAGTGATCACAGCAGATTCCCCTGGCAGACCCCTCTCCACTTTTGCCACACCATTGACGGTATAGTTCACTTCTTTTCCACGTTTTGGAAACAGATCTTCATTGGCTACTCCCGCCTGTAATGCGGCATCCATGATCAGAAGCTTATTGTTGTCATACATCTTAATCCGTTCGCCGTTCAAATGTACCATGATAAAACTGTTTTTCTGGTCATAATAATTCAGACAGATACCGATCGGAGTTACGATGAGCGGATCTTTTTCGATATCCGGCTGTTCAAAGGTTACTTCCTGCAGTACTTCCTCACCGCGGAGAGCAACACGCTCCTGTGGAAGTCCAAGTTTATCTGCCAGCATCTCGGTGTAACCGTGGATTTTTCCGCCTCCACCAACGACAAATGTAGCACTGACAGTCTGTCCGCCATTTAACTCTTTGATTTTCTCCGCCACTGCGGTCGTCATTTTATCTGTTACAGGCTCTATGAGTTCCCATACTTCCTTCGCAGGAATGGAGTGCTCGATCATCATGATATCTTTGTATGTGATCATTTCCCCGGTCGTACTTGCAAGCTTGATACGCTCTGCGGTCTGGAAATCGACCAGATAATGCTGTACGATCAGTTCTGTCAGTTCATCTCCGGCGAGTGGAATCATGCCATAGGCAATGATACTTCCATCTTTCGTGACGGAAATATCCGATGTTCCGGCTCCGACATCGACTAACGCGATATTCAGCATACGGAACGATTCCGGGATGGCAACGTCAATCGCTGCAATAGGCTCCAATGTCATATTGGCAACTTCAAGACCTGCCTGCGCCACTGCAGAATACAGTCCGTCCACAACATCCTCCGGCAAAAATGTCACGATGATATCCTCACTGATGACCTCTGCCTTATGTCCTTCGATGTTGGAATAAACCTCCTCATTCAGATAGTATTTCACAACAGAATATCCCACGCAGTAAAACTTGTATCTTGTGTCATTTTTCTCTTTTAATAGGGACTGTGCCTTTTCAATTCCAAGCAGATCCAGTGTATGGATATCTTCCTTCGTAACAACGGTCTCTTCCGGATATTCATATTCTACATTTGTCGTTACTGTTTTTAACACACGACCGGCTGCTGCGATACATACTTCTGTCAGCGGACATTCAATCTGTTTCTCCAATTCCTCTTTTACCGTCCGGATCACTTTGCCCACACGGCCAATGTCATGAATCTGTCCATCGATCATCGCCCTTGTCTCATGCTGCATGACATACTGTGCCACAACGATAAATTCATTTCCTTCCTTATATCCAACCGTACCTACTACATTTCGTGTTCCAATGTCCAGTCCAAATACATATGGCTGTTCGAATGTCTGTGTTTCATTCATCTGTAGTGTCCTCTCACTTACCTTTTCTTTGTAATTCCCTGATCCGTTCCAATTGTCTGCAAAATCCATCAGATAGCGCACACTGCCGCATCAATCTGTCTCTGCATTTCCTCTAACCCTTCATTGTTGTCGATCACAACACTGCAATGTTTCCGGTACTCTGCTTCCTTCAACTGACTCGAAAAAATCTGCTGTACCTTCTCTCTGGAATACCCACGGGATTCCATCAGTCTTGCCTCGCGGATTTCCTCTCTGGTATAAATATACCAGAGTTCATCACAAATTTCATCATAATGTTCTTCAATTAAAAGTGCCGCTTCCAAAACAAGCAGTGCAAGCGTTCCTTCCTGTCTCTCTCTTTTCGCTTCTGCTATCACATATGCTTTCACTGCCGGATGTACGATTCCATTCATCCCGGCACGCTTGTTCTCGTCTGAAAAGATCACCTTCGCCAGTTTTATCCGGTCAAAATGTCCATCTTCCTTATAAATATCATGCTCCGGAAAAGCCTGTCTGATCTGCTCATAACAGTCCGTTCCCGGTTCCATAAGTTCATGTGCAATCTCATCCGCCAGCATGACACGCACACCAGGTTTCGTTGCCAGATAATCTAAAACTGCTGATTTTCCGGCTCCTACACCACCTGTGATCCCTATAAATTTCATATTTTCCGTCCACCTTTATCTTCTTTCGTACTGTCCATTTCTGACACAAAGCTATTTTGCCTCGTACCAGTTCTTTCCGGTGTGAAGGTCAATTGCCAGAGCCACCTTCAGATCTGCTGCATGCTGCATACCTTCTGTCAGTATCTCTTTTACTCTGTCGATCTCATCCTCTGCTGTCTCGATCAAAAGTTCATCGTGCACCGTGATGATCAGTCTTGACTTTAAATGTTCCTCCAACAGTCTGTCATGCACACGTATCATAGCGATCTTGATAATGTCTGCGGCAGTTCCCTGAATTGGCGCATTCATTGCCACACGCTCTCCAAAAGAACGCTGCATAAAGTTACTGCTGGAAAGTTCCGGAACCGGACGCCTTCTTCCAAACATGGTTGTCACGTATCCGTTCTTTTTGGCATCCTCCACAAGTCCGTCTAAAAATGTCTTGATCTTTGGATATGTTTCAAAATACCGTTCGATATACTCTGCTGCCTCTTTTTTACTGATACTTAAATCCTGGCTTAATCCAAAGGAACTGATTCCATATACGATTCCAAAGTTTACCGCTTTGGCATTTCTTCGCTGTAAATCTGTCACCTCATCAAATGGAATGTGGAATACCTGTGATGCAGTGATTCTGTGGATATCCTGTGCCTCTCTGTACGCCTCGATCAGTTTTTCATCCCCGGACATGTGCGCTAACACACGAAGCTCGATCTGCGAATAATCGGCGTCCATGAACACACATCCCTTTGCCGGTAAAAATGCTTTTCGTATCAATCTGCCAAGTTCAATCCTCATCGGGATATTCTGGAGATTCGGCTCTGTACTGCTCAGCCTTCCGGTAACCGTGATCGTCTGGTTAAAGGAAGTATGGATTCTTCCATCCTCCTTAATATAATTGGCAAGTCCATCTGCATAAGTGGATTTTAACTTGGTAAGCTGGCGGTATTCCAAAATATCTGCAACAATTGGATACTCTGGTGCAAGTTTGTCTAACACATCTGCGGCTGTCGAATATCCGGTCTTTGTCTTCTTTCCGTAAGGCATTTCCAGTTTTTCAAACAGGATCACGCCTAACTGTTTTGGAGAATTGATATTAAATTCTTCCCCTGCTTCCTTATAAATCCGGGTTTCTAACTCTTTGATGCGGACTGCAAGTTTCTCCCCATACTCTTTCAGATTAACTGCATCAATGGCAATTCCTGTGTGTTCCATGTCTGCAAGGGTAAACACTAACGGCATCTCAATGGTTTCATAGAGCTGTTCCATTCCGGTTGCCTTCAGCTCTTCCATCATTGCTTTTTTGCTGGAAAATGCAGTGTACGCCATAAAGCAGACTGTCTTTAAAAATCCTTCCGGTTTCTCATCCATTGCCAGATCATAGCCTGACTTTCCAAGCAGATCCACTCTCGATGGGATCATCAGGCTGCAGTAATCCTTTGCGATGTCTTCATACGGATATTCATTTTTTAACGGATTCAGCAGATATGCTGCGATGACGTTGTCAAAAATGTTTTTCTGGTTCAGACATCCGTTCTCTCTCTGCTCGATCATATGGAGCAGTCCAAGCTGCGGTTTTAAATCCAGTGTCATGTATCCTGCCGCCTCAGAGTGTGTGAGGAGGTCTGACAACACGCTGCTTGTCAGTTCTTCCCCAGCCTTGAAAAAGTAGGTGTCTTTCTCCCCAAAGCAGACTGCCATTCCAAGAAATTCATTCGTCTGCGATGCTGCAAAAAGATTCATCTGCCCCCCCGCATCCATGTTCGCATCCTTTTTTTCCTCCATCGGAATGATCTGAAATGCACATTCTATGCCTTTGATCTTTGCAAAAATCTTTTCGGCTTCCTTCTTCTCTGTCACAAGCTTAAAATGTTCTTCCGCCTGATTCTTTGGTGCATCCACCTCAAATCTGCCAAGCATATTCTTAAACTCCAGACGTTTGCACAAAAGATATGCTTCCTCTGTATACAGATCTTTGATCTGCTCTAATCTTGCACTCTGCAGATCATAGTCAATATCTGCATGGATCTCGATTGTCGCTAATGTCTTACTCATCTGTGCAAGCTCATAATTTTCCTTTAAATTCTTGCTTGCCCGCGGTGGTTTGATCTCATCCACATGCGCATAACAGTTTTCAATGCTGCCGTACTGCGCAATGAGAGCTGTTGCTATCTTTTCTCCGATTCCCGGAACACCCGGGATATTATCCGAAGTATCGCCCATCAATGCTTTCACATCGATAAACTCGATCGGCGTCACATGATATTTGTCCAAAACTTCCTTCGTATTATAATCCTCGATCTCGGTTCCGGTGCGCTTTGTTTTCGGAATACGGATTTTAATATGGTCGGTAGCAAGCTGCAATAAATCCCTGTCTCCTGACACAACGGATACTTCAAGTCCCTCTGCTTCGCTGCGTTTTGCAATGGTCCCCAAAATATCATCTGCCTCATACCCACCTTTTTCCACGATAGTCACACCCATGGCTTTTAACATTTCCTTCATCAGAGGCACCTGTTCGCGAAGTTCCTCCGCCATCGGCTTTCTGGTTCCCTTGTATTCTGCATACATCTTATGACGAAAAGTTGGCTGTGATACATCAAAGGCAACCGTCAGATAGTTTGGCTGTTCCTCCTCTAAAATCTTAAATAAAATATTTAAAAATCCATAGACCGCATTGGTATGAAGTCCCTCGGAATTCGTCAGATCCGGGATTCCGAAAAATGCCCGGTTTAAAATGCTGTGTCCATCGATCAGTACCAGCTTTTCACTCATAAACTTTGTGTCTCCTTCTTATTTTTTCACTGCTCATAAAAAAGCAGTAAAGGGGCTGCCGCATGCGGCAGTCCCATCCTGTGACAAATTAAATTGCGCGGGTATACTTCTTCAGCCATTCGTTCTCTTCCTCTGTCATGTAAGGAGAGAGCACTTCATATACCTTCTTATGATAATCATTTAACATCTGCTTCTCACGTGGGCTCATCTGCTCCGGATCGATTCCATCCAGATCGATCGGTGCGTAAGTGATGTTCTCAAATTCCATAAACTGACCATATTCATTCTTCTCTGCTTTGCGGCAGACCAGTTCATTCTCCGTGCGGATACCATACTTTCCTTCCAGATATACACCCGGTTCATCGGTTGTGATCATACCCTCTTCCAGCACACCGCTGTCATGGCGTTCCGGTACGATCTTCCAGCGGAAACCGTTTGGTCCTTCATGTACATTTAAGATATAACCGACACCGTGTCCTGTACCACATTTGTAGTCAATTCCCATGTCCCACAATGGACCTCGTGCGAGAATATCCAGATTCAGACCGCATGCACCATATAAAAACTTCGCATTGGCAAGCTTCATATTGGAACGGCATACTGCTGTGAAATGCTGTTTCATCTCATCGCTGATCGGACCTAACACAAAAGTTCTCGTGATATCGGTTGTTCCCTCATAATAATGTCCGCCTGAATCTACCAGTAAAAAGCCTTCCGGTTTTAATTCGGTATTGGATTCCGGTGTTGCAGAATAGTGCATCATCGCTGCATTTGCACCGTAGGCACTGATGGTCGTAAAGCTTAAATCAATAAAGTTCTCCTGCTCTCTTCTTCTTGCCTCCAGATAATCGGACGCAGAGATCTCTGTCATCGGAATCTTGCCGATATTTGTCTTCAGCCAGTACATGAACTTTGTCACTGCCACGCCGTCTTTGACATGTGCAAGGCGGGTGTTATCCACCTCAACCGGATTCTTGACTGCCTTCATCAACTCGGTAGGGTTTGGTTTATTTATAACCTGAATGTTCTTATTTAATTCACTGCAGATACGATAATTGACACTGCTCTTGTTCATCAGAACCACGGCACTCTCCGGAATGGTCGGAACATAAGTGTAAATATCATCGTATGGTCTTGTCTCGATATGATTTTCCTTCAGATAAGCGCGGATGGTATCATCCACCACTTCTTCCTGTAAAAACCAGATACACTGATCCCTGGTCAGAACAAGATAGGACAATACTACCGGAACGCTCTGAATATCACCGCCACGGATATTCAAAAGCCATGCAATATCGCAAAGGCTCGTGAGAATGTGGACATCTGCACCTTCCTCTGCCATCTTTGCACGCACATCTTTGATCTTCTCTGCAGTGCTCTTTCCGGAATATTTTTCTTCCAGTATAAATAATGGAGCTTTGGATAACTCCGGTCTGTCTGTCCAGATCAGATTGATCAGATCTTCCCCTACAAAAAGAGAACCTTTCTTTTCCTCTGCGATTGCCACAAACTTTTCACCCCAGGCACCGTTTACGGTTCTTCCGTCAAAACCGATGCAGCCGCCCTGTGGCAGTTTGTCTTTTACAAATTCTTCTACGGCAGGCACACCTTCCTCTGCCATACGATATAACGTGACAGTGCTTCCCTCTAACTGTTTCTCAGCTTGCACAAAATAGCGGCCGTCTGTCCAAAGTCCTGCCTCTTTTAACGTGATGACTGCCGTTCCTGCGGAACCGGTAAATCCTGTAATAAACTTTCTTGCCTTAAAATGCTCCCCAACATACTCTGACTCATGAAAATCAGCGGTTGGTACTACATAAATATCAATACTTCTGCGTTTCATCTCTTCGCGAAGCGCAGTTAATCTCTCTGGTATCATTGTTCTTCCTCTCTCTATGTCTCATTTATGCCTGTATGGCATATTATCAGTTACTGTTCACTCGTATCTCGTTCCAGTAACGATTATCACTCTTAATTCTCATCCGTGAACTCAAAAAACTTCGTGTCGATCTCCGGATAAGACCTCTTTAAGGAAATCGGTCTGCCGGAACGGTTCAAAAAGCAATGGGAACTCTTTGCCGTTGTGCGCAGCTCCCCGGTCTCTTTGTCTGTCATCCGGTATTCCACATCCATCTTGATTCCGTTATACTTTGTGATCTTCGTCTCGATCACCACCGTGTCATCAAAATGAACCATACTGTGGTACTCGCAGGACACCGACAATACCGGACTGATGATCTCCATCTCTTCCATCTGCTTATAACTAAGCCCGATCTGTTCCATCAGATCCATCCTTGCCTCTTCCATCCATTTGATATAGTTGGAATGATGGATAATTCCCATCTGGTCTGTCTCATAATACTTTGCGTGATGCTCATAAGGGCGGATCTTGATCGCGCTCTCATCTTCCCCATAAATCCGTATCTCTTTTCCAGCCATGATCTGTCACTACCTTTCTATTTATCTTCAATAGCTGTCTGTGACTATCTTATCACTGCGGTAGTTTTATTTCAATGCCACTCTCTAAAATATTCCTGATAATCTTCTTCATCTGCAAAAAGCATGTACGCTCCGTCCACATATCCCATATAGCCTGCTTCGATCACATATCCCTTCATAAAAAAACACTCCTTTCAACCTTTTTACGTTCTCTCAAGTTGAAAAGAGTGTATCTTATTTGCTGTCCAATAAACCGTACTTTTATGGTGTCTTAGAAAAAAATTTTATTTGTTATTGGCTTTTTCCTGAAATTTTTCATTGTCGATCACGAATCGTTCATGCGTTCCCTCACCGATCATGCCGCGCTCGTCAAACGCTTCCACTTTAAACACCAGTCTCTTGCGGTCGATCTCTACCAGTTCACTCTTGGCAGTCACTTCCATTCCAAGCGGCGTTGCTGAGATATGGGATACGTTCATCAACGTTCCGACTGTTCCTTTTCCCTCCTCCAGTTCTGCTGCAACACTCTTGTAGGCAGCCTGCTCCATCAATGCGATCATGGAAGGTGTTGCATATACCTTCAGTTCACCGCTTTTCATTGCCTGCGCTGAATTGCTCTCTGATACTACCTCTTTTGCTTCTCCTCTGATACCTGTCTCTAACATCTGTTACCTCTTTCCTGTCTCTTAATCACTTTCTTCTTTATTAGTTCTGTAAAGATAAACTTATTTTAACACAGGCTTTCCGATACAACAATATTCTTTTCCTGTTTTCCTCTCCAAAAGGCAGAGAGCAGGAAAAGCATCAGACAGCCAAGACTGATCATGACGCCAGTCTTCAGTCCGGGTGTTGTATAAATAAGTTCTATGTCATGTTTTCCATCCGTCAACGGCACACTGATAAACGCCTCAGCAAATGTCTCCGGCTCTGTCTCTTTTCCATCTACATACACCGTCCAGCCATCTTCCCTTGCAATCGAAAATACGAGATTCCCCGCTTTTTCCACATCGATCGTACCTGTGATCTTCCGGTCTGAAAACGAGGTGAGTTCCATTGTCTGGCTGTTTAACGTCTCATATGCGGTATCCAGTGCATCCATATTCAACTGATAGGCAGTAATATCCACACGCTCGTTATTGGAATTTTTAATCCGGATCACATCTCCGGATTTTGCATACCCCAGATCTAAAATATATCCGTGGGACGCCTTCGTAAAGGACTTCGTTCTTCCATCACTGACCTCTTCCTCAAGGGTGTCGGATGTCACAGAACTGTATGCTGCAAAATAATATCCGTCCTCCGTCACCTGGATTGCAGACATTCCGGTCTCCGATTCCGACGGAACTACCGTGAGCATCTCTTCCTGTGCCCCCAACAATCCTGCAAGTTCATTCTGGTTAGAGACACCGCCGCCATTTTTATAGTCCCAGCGTTCTGCCACCTCACCATCTACCATAAATCCCAGTGGAAGGGAATATTTGTTTTCATACAAATAAGTGTTCCCTGATGAAGCTGCAAGAGTGCGGATTGGGCTTTCCTCCATGGCATTGTCCGCGATCACATATTTTAAGGAAAGCATGGAAGAGATCAAAGGCGACGCGCCGTTGATACAGTAAAAATTCTTTCCACCTTCCATTCCAAGATCCTGATAAATATGACTGACATTGATGTTCATCAGCGAAGAAAACTGTGTTGCAGAGTAATAGCCGGACAACGCCGCATCATTTTTCGTTTTCCGCTCCATCTCCTCCGTCCGGTAAAAATACACCGCGCTGTTTTCACTTTCCTTTTTCTTCGCCTGCTCTAAAACGTTTTCATAATCCTTCCAGTCTTTCACATAAGAAGTTCTGCTCACCGTATCCAGACCTGTCATATCAAAGTTGATCGTCAACTCTGTAATCACTACAATTGACGTAATCAAAAAAACATAATCTCTGACTTTTGCAGTTCCTCCATACCACACCAGAAGCAGCACCGCGTACACAACGATAAACACTGCCGTCGTAAAGAAACTGTCGCTTCCGATCAGTTCGCTGTCAGACCAGCGGTACGCTGCATACAGGAATGCCCCATCCAAGACCAGTGCCACAAGCACGTGATACCAGCGGTTTTCTTTCAGATGCAAAAATGTCTCAAAACACAATACTAACAATAAAAAACTGTATAAAAAGCTCTGTCTGCCCGGCAGCGAATCCGGGAAATGTAATCCATGCCAGATAAAATCCAGCATATTATTGGCAAAGCTTAATGCCATAAACGCAAGCAGTAATACGCGCGGCAGTTTCTTTTTCCAGCTGATCCCGCGGTTCGTCAGATATAACAGGATCAAAAACAATGTAAACACGCCAGTATAAATGTTTGGCCAGTGGTCACGTCCTGTATACGTTTCTACAAAAATACATTGCCTTCCCAGTTCTGCGATCAGATTAAAATACCATTCCACCGCACTTGGAAAAGAAATCCCCTGCGAGCCGCTCTCCCCTAAAATAATCGCTTCCGGGATCAGCAACACTGCACCTGTTCCACCCGCCAGAAGGGAATACCATGCAAACCGTACACATGCCCCGATTTTTCCTTCCCTCTGCTCCAATAAAAGGATCAGAAAATAGAGCACAAGAAAAATGCAGATCATAATCGAAATGTAATAATTGGACAAAATGGCTGTGGCCAGTGTCACATAATACAATGCAGCCTTTTTCTCTTTTACAAGCTGTTCCACACCGAGGATAATGAGCGGCGCAAGCACCAGACAATCTGTCCACATCACATTCCAGGCATAAGCTGCCATAAACGCAGACAGTGCATACGCCGTTCCAAATACCGCGATTGCCGGGTGATTTGTGTGAAAGTGCTTTTTCAGATAATATGCAAATGTCAGTCCACAGAGCGAGATACGAAGAATCATAAGGATTGACATGAATTCAATCACGTATCCCTTCGGGCACAGCAAAATAAACCAGTTCAAAGGGCTTGCCAGATAATAGGCAAACAGTGACACAAAATCCGCACCAAGCCCGATCGTCCACGAGTACATGAGGCTTTCGCCGCTTCTTAATTTATCCACAAACTCTGTAAAAAAAGGACAATATTGATGATACATATCCACCTGTAACAGACAACGCTCCCCAAATGGATACACTTCATGATCGATACAAATGATCACCGAGATCAGAAGTGGTATCAGAAAGGCGGCAAGCAGTGGCAGCCATTTACACCACTTTTTCGATTTTGTCTCATTGATTTGTGTCTGATTCATTCTTACAAACTCCTGTTTTCTTTCCTTCATTTCTTTCCTGATGAGCGATCTGTCTGCACACTCACTCTTTTTTCCAGTCAAATAGCTGATAATACTGCAGACTCTGGTAATCTTTCAGTTCCTGTTTTAAGCTGGATGAATTTGTATCCAGACCATCTTTCGTGAGCACACGCATTGCAGAGATAACTGGATAATTCTGTTGTAATTCCAACAGATAAGAACCATATGCATTCTCAGAAATTCCTGCATAGTGTAATACGTCCGCCGCAAGATAATTTGCACTTGTATCTTTTCCGCTCTCTGCATCAATGTCATAATTCGCCCAGATCACATATGGCACTTCATACCGCAGTTTCAACTGATCCTCTGTCAGTGTCTTTGTCGTCATACCATTCAGATTCAAAATCGGCGCTGCCACCGTGTCATTTGGCTGATGATCCCCAAAGAATACTACAATTGTCTTTTCGTCTGTCTCCTCAAAATAGGAAATCAGTTTTTCCAGTGCCTGATCCGAAAGTCTGACAAGCGATAAATACTGGCTCAAAGGTGTACTTTCCACACCCTCCACTGTGATATCCGGGGTAAAATTATCATAAGTATCCGAGTATCCACCGTGATTTTGCATCGTCACATTGAAAACGAATAAAGGTGTTCCCTCTTCTTTTTTCTCATATAATTCAATGATCTTATCCACACAGCTATTATCACTGACGTACTTGCGCACATAACCTGCTCCCCAGTACTGATCTTTAAAAATACTCTCTGAAAAGCCAAGCAATGGATATACCTTATCCCTGTCCCAGCCATCCGCATAATAAGGATGGGTTGCCACCGTCTCATAGCCCAAAGATGCCAGATACGCCGGGAGCGCCGGAAGTTCTTTCGTGATGTACTGCTGATACGGAATACTTCCCTGTGGCAGAAACGCCATACTGTTTCCCGTCAGGAACTCAAACTCTGTATTTGCGGTATTTCCTCCGCACACAGACACATTCAGATAACCTGTCACCGTATTTTCCGCCCCGTTCTGTAAACTGTGCAGATACGGCATATAATCTTCATTTGTTGTAAAATCTCCCAGCACATTCAGATCCGAAAAAGACTCATTCATCACAACAATGATATTGGGCAGTTCCTCTTTCTTTTCACTGCTGTCTGTGTCATCTTCCTGCCCTGCATAACTTTCCAGCAGCGCCTGCTCTTTTACAGCGTCATAACCTGCCGGTTTTTCTACAGTCATATATGCGAGATCCATTGCAAACGTCACTGCCACTCCATTTACCTGCGTCATAAATGCCGGAGTAAATAAAAATGGATACAATCTGTGTCCGGTCTGAAAATCTTCATCCTGTAGCAGATTGACAAACAAGACCAGCACGATACAGCATACGCCCGCCGGGATCAGACGCTTCCATAATTGAAACTTCGGTATTCCGGTTTTTACAAACTGCAGTAAAACGATCATTCCAAGAAACACAAGCGTCACCACAACCATTCTCGTGTCCGGTTTAAAATCATAATTGGACGCCACACTTGCCGCCGTCTTCCAGGAAAAAATATCCCATGGCACGATCGGATTGGTCCGGAAACGGACCACATAAGCATTTGCGATTCCATAAATCATCGCGGTTACCAGCTCGATCCGAAGCCCGCACCGTATCTTTCCGGTCACACTGACAAAAATCCACGCCAAAAGCTCAAAGAGCAAAATATTGAAAAACTGCGCCCATGGTCTTACCTCCTCGAATGGATTGTGTGTGTAGGCTTCCATGAGGTAAAATGCGATCACCGGGAATACGATCAGTGTAACGATTGCTGCAATGAGCTGTATCTGTTTTTTATATTTCATCTGTTTCATTTTATTACTTCCAACTTTTCTAATTCATCTTCTGCCACGAAATTCTGCAAAAAAAATGTGCCAAAATGTTTTTCCGTGACCACAACACGGTACATTTTAGCACATCTCTTTTTCAATTGAAATCCATTCGCAGATTTTTCACATTTTTATAAGAATTCAGTGACAGATTTTTCCCTTTTACATCATTCCATCCGAATTGAAGTTTCCGGAAGAACCTCTGCTTAAATTCAGATAAAAATGAGCCGTTGCCATATGGGTATATGGATTTAAGAATAGATCTCCGATTCCAAATGTACATGCACTTAAAATCATCCAGCCGATAAAACTGAAATCCAGACAAAACAGCGACCATTTATTGCCATCCATCATCTGTTTGGATGCCTCAATCGCCTCCATGATCCCCATTTCCGGATGTTCTGCCATGATGTATGGTGCCATTGCATAACGATAGGTAGCGATGAGTCCCGGTATGATAAATAACATCGTCCATAAGAAAATAAAAATAGAAGTTACAATACGAAGCCCTAGTGCCTTTCCGAAATACTGGAAATAAGCAAACTCATCCTTAATGTCCGCATTCTCGCCCAATGCACGTTTGGAAAAATAAGCACACATACCAAGTTCCACTACACCACCGATCACAAACTGTGCCAGTGCATAAATGCTTAAAATGCTCATCATGACAGCCAGGATTCCGAGCATTTCTGCCGGAAGCTGATTCAGGCTCATATTTATCCCAAAAATCTGTACGCTCATTCCCTCCCCATATTGATAATTTGCGGTAACAGGTATAACGGACTGGATTCCTCCAAGCAATGCTCCTACAAAACAAACAAGAACTGCCATTCCCCAGTTTCCACTCAAAGATGCTCTTGCACGCTCACGGTAATCTGCTGCTCTCAACATAATCTCTCTCCTTTTTCTCCTAAAAATCAGTTCATTATCCATAATAAGTCTTTTTCTCCAAAAATAAAAGCCCTATTGCTTTATTTATAAAAATATTATATTGTGTTTTCATCACTAAAACATACTTCACTGCTCGTACCTCATGGGCATGTGAACGGAAACAACGAAAGGTAGGTTATGATTATGGATGAATTTTTTGATCAGTTTTTCCCAACTGAATTTCTGATAGAATATTTAGAAAATGGTCCGGAAGAAAACATGGATCGTTTTCAGACTTATGTTGTGTATCGTTTTCTCACTTTTGCGGCAAAGGAAAATCCGGCTGTTATAACAGAATTAAGGGATACGTTAGAGTGTCCGCTCTCTATGGACAATCTCTCTGATATTTACCGTTTTCTGGATCAGGATTTTTATTTTTCTCCTTCTTTTTCCGAGAATTCTTTTGATCCGGTTCTTTTATGCTACGCCATCGCCATCATTGACGACAAATCCGGTTTTGGTCTTGCGATCTTAAACCGCATTTTCAAAGAGGCATGCCCTGAGATTTCTTCCGTGGATTTTTCAAATGTGGATGTGGATCTGGAACTTTTATTGCAGACAGAAGTACAGTTTTATGCTGCCCTTGCCATCTGTTCTATCCACTATAGTACACTGATCGCATTGCTTCCAAAATTTGCGGCCGCCTATATGGAAGATCTGCATTTTACGTGCGAAGATTTTATTCTCTACGATTTTATGGATGAATATTTTGAAACAAAGAACTGTTCTGCCAACCCTGCTTTTCAGGAAATGACCGATACTCTGGTGCTGGCAACCCTGCAATCTTTTGATACGGATCTTGAAAACTTTACGTTAGATGGTTTATTCCAGTTAAAACACCCTGCCGGACGTTTTGCAGCCATTTACCGCAGCGGCGCGATCGATATGAAAGATCTCCCGGTTCCGGCTGACGCTGCTGTTCTGATGAAGCATATCCTCTCCTATGCAGCCGCTTATGAGCTTCGCAACAACCTCTACGATTACCATCTCGATGAGGACAAGACGATCACGCTCACCAACTGGAAAGAAAACCTGAAATGGCATTATGTACAATACACCAATGTATACAATCTCGCCCTTTCCTCTTTTGTAGCTGCGTGCTACTCCAGAAAGCTGCTCCAAAAACAGTTTGAGGAAAACCTGCGTGAATTGAATTAGTAATGGAAAGTCCCCGGAATCACTGGAAACCGGGGACTTTCTCATTAATAATTGCTCACGACAAGACGTTTCTTGAAGTGGATATCCATCTGGTCGATGGCGGTTCTTGCCTGACTGTAACGATTACGATTGGTGTTGATCACACAGATCTGACTTGCACCATGAAATTTCCTGCGAAGAAAAAAAGGAATATTGATCCAGCTCTTGGTAAACGGAATATGATTCTCCATCAGAACATGGATTGTCTGCTCACTGGTCTTCTCATTCGTTGTTCTGCATAATTCGATATCTTTGTCAATGTCTCTGCCATTTCCTAATGTCACACTTCTGCCCATAACATAAAACTCCTTCTTCACTTAATCCTGATCTGTACCTGTTTTCCAAGACTTCCTGCCACCTTGATCAGGAAATCAAGGCTTGGATTATATTTGCCGCTCTCAAATCTGGAAATATTAGACTTTTTCGTTCCCACACGCTCCGCCAACACTTCCTGTGTCATATCCTGCGCTTTTCTTGCATCCTTCAACTGCTGGACCACTTCATACCGAGGGGTAAGCTGTTGACCTGCAAGATGTTTCTTTTCTCCCTGAGCCAAACTAACGCCCTCCTGCATTCGCTCTTTCTTATTTGTAGTAAACGATTCTGTGCTCATTCGTTCATTATTTTTTTATCTGCAATTCTTTTTTCACATGTTAATAAGTTATCATATATGATAACCTTCGTCAACAAAAAAAGCCTGAAAATCATCATTTTTCACAATATGTTTTTTCTTCTTAAAATATGTGTAAAATAATTTTCCAGAAGCAAAAAATTTTCTTGCAATCTGTCTTTGAGTATGATAAGATATTTCTTGCTTGAGCGATTTTGTTCAAGAAGTTCATAAGACGCAGGAGTGGCGGAATGGCAGACGCATCAGACTCAAAATCTGACGCTGGCAACAGTGTGTGGGTTCAAGTCCCATCTCCTGCATTAGTACATTTACTCGGAAGCCTTGAGAATAGCGGTCTCAAGGCTTCCTTTATGTTTGAATTGATGCTATTTTGGGTGAGACCTATACTGCTTGTCCATTCAAAAGTGCACATATATCTTGCATCGAGTTCTTTCGAGCATAGCTATAATATTTTTCATTCGTCTCAACTGAGTGTCCCAATAATCGTGCTCTTTCAGTAACCGGAATACCAAGCGGAATAAATACATTGCTGTTCAACGACATACGAAATGCATGATTGTTAGTCACCTGAAATCCCAGGCTTCTACATAATGCCCGTAAACAATCTGAATATGCTTTTGTGTAAATCCATCGCCCTTCCCGATTACAAAATACATATTCTGATTCAATCCCCAAGGAATCCTGTACAGATTTTATCTCTGAGAGAAGATTCTTGATTTCAATTGTAATCGGAAATCTTCTTCCACCTTGGCTAAATCCCTTTTCATCCTTGGTCCAATCAACATAATAATAATTACGCCCGTTTTCCTTATACATTAACTGTTGCGCATGAATATGTATTGCATCCGCTTGTACGTCATCCCATTTCAGTGCGCAGAGTTCACCTACACGCATTCCAGTTTCAACGGAAAGTAAAATTGCATATCCCAAAATAAAATAACCATGGTATCGATTCTGTGTCATTCGACTGCGAACAGTTTTGGTTACCAAATCGATTTCTTCCTTTGACAGAATTTTGTTCTCCGCTTTTGCCTTCGTCCGCTCACATCCTTTTAGATAAACAGCATTCTTTACAAACGGAACAGGATTTTCTTTAATAATCCCATATTCCAATGCGTAAACAAATATAAGATTTAAAATACCTTTATATGCCTTAAATGCTGTTTCGATTGGATGAATTCTTTGAACCATTTCTTGCGTATACGCCCGAAGTTCTACCTTCGAAATTTCCCGAATATCTCGTGCGCCAAAATCAGATATGATAAACCGATTAAATGTTTGCCTATCTCTTTTAATAGTTTCCGGATTCACATTCTGAGTAGTCTGCTTTTCGGCAAGCGCTAATTCAAAAACCCCAGCAATACTCACATCACTAATTGCCAAACCGTAGTAATCAAACAACTTGTCAATAAGTATCTCTTCCGTTTTGCCATAAATCTTCTTTTTATCTGGCAAGATTGTCATATAGAGTCCTTTGCTATCCTTATATTCAATTTTTCGAGGCTGCCCGTCTTTGGTGACATGGACAGCAGATACTAACTGTTTCTTGAGTTTCCTTTCTTTTGTCATGATGTTCTCCTCTTCTTGAGAGGCGTCGACAGAATTAATAATACCACACTCTAATTGCTTTTTGATAGATTTCTTTTGAATTTCTAAATCATGTAATACAGATCTCGTTTCTTCTAATGCCATATTTTCTGTTTTCTTTACCATATGATTCGCTCCTTGTTCAATTACGGATTTCCCGTTCGGAACTAAATATGGTTTCTATGCCTTGCTAATATCTTGAATATGTAGAGTAGGCGGATGAAAATTTCATCCGCCCCTCATCAAACCGTGCATGAGGTTCTCCCTCACACGGCTTTCCGACATTCTTCTTTCTACAGCATTACGTCATGCTCTAGCCATTTTCTTTAATCCTTTTTCGTAAATGCTATTTCTAACAAATCCCACTCTTGACATATGTTTACGCCTTTGGTGTTTCTTGTTATACCATCTTGTAAAGGTGCAGATAATATACCAGTCTAATTCCTGCATCCATGTCTCATTTGTTTTGGTGGAATAATAATTCTTCCAACCTATGATTTTCGGATTTAGATTCTTTATTAAATCCTCTTCCTTTGCAACTAACAGACTTCGACCGTTTACATTCTTTTTGATTTCTGCTTTCATCTTCTTCATGGCTTTCCTGCTCGGGTACTGATAAGTTTCTTTATACAATTGTCCTTTGCTTGTTTCCGTTGTCATTCTTCTGTGGTGCATTCCAAGAAAGTCAAATCCCTCTTTTCCGTCCCACATGCTGACAATCTTTGTTTTTACTGGGTGTAGCTTTAAATCCAGTTTTGCCATGATGTACTGCAATAAGTTCAGTGCGTGATTTGCATTTTTCTTATTCTTGCAGATGATGACTGTATCATCTGCGTACCTTACAAGAATACCGTGAGTAAGTCCATACTTTTCCCACAGTCTGT
>ERZ773217.22-NODE-22-length-133592-cov-5.188000_pt1 | contig 133592 bp, 138 predicted proteins | sample MGYA00580995_ERZ773217 | MGnify/ENA primary metagenome ERZ773217 (study PRJEB29015, sample SAMEA2737772) | human gut metagenome | biome: human gut; feature: human-associated habitat; material: faeces | place: China | collected 2012 ...
ATAGTGCTTTGCCATAATGAGATCCTCCTTCAGTGCGGTACCTACATTGTACCATAATTTTTCTTATAAGGAATTCTCATTTTGACTTGTACTATTTATATTCTAACACCAGTATCACAATTAATAGTTTTAAATGTTAAACAGGAGAATTTATGTCAAATTATAAATCAACAGATGCACTAATGCGGCATCTTCGGAATAATGGAATTGCTATTTCAGGCAGTTCACAAAAGCAACAATTAATTAATACAGGATATTTTCACGGATATAAGGGATACCGTTTTTTTGTTTCGTCCAATCGTAGAATCCCTTTTACCTCATACAATGAAATTAATGCTACGACTCAATACGACACAAAATTAAAATCATTGTTATACGGTAAAATGATGTTGATTGAAACTGCTCTTAAAAACATTGCCCTTAATACCATTATGGCAGAGATTAATTCAAACAGCATTTATGATATGTATGACAAAGCCGTCAGCAGTTACAAAAATGCTTCACCAGGAACTTCGGAAGACATTAAGAAAAAATTCCAGAACAATAAATTGAATTTACAGGGTTCTATTCAAAATTCTATTGCAGCGGCATACCGAAAAGAAAATCCGAAAATTACACATTTTTATAATACTGTGAATTATAATGAAGTCCCAATCTGGGCAATCTTTGAAATTTTGACAATGGGAGATTTTGGATATCTTCTTTCCTGCTTAACACAAGATGTCAGAAAAAAGATTTCAAGAAATATTGGTTTGAATTTGTCCAGCGATACCAATTGTACGTTAGCCTATAAATATGTATATGCATTAAAAGATTTAAGAAATGCTATCGCACATAATGATGTTGTTTATGATACACGTTTTAGAAAAATGGATCCATCGAAACCTATGAAGCAATGTCTAATGTTAGAAATGGGATTACCATACATAAATTTTAAGACTATAGGAGATTATATCATTCTTATATGTTATTTCTTAAAGTTGTTGAAGGTGTCCAAAACTGAAATCAAAGCATTTATAAGAGAATTTGAAAAAATAACTAAAGAATATGAGGGGCAGGTTAGTTCTGCCGTAGCCGCAATCACCGTTCATCCAGACTTGTTTTCGCGGATGACAATATTAAAAAATTCAATCTAATCTATTGCATATTTTTCGTTATTATAGTATATTATTAATAGCAATTGGGGTATGTGTTTGCGGACACATACTTGGAGGAGCCGGAGAAATCTGGCTCCTCTTTTGATTTCAGGATATTTTTTATTTCAATGTCTGAAATTCTTTCGCACTATTCATCCCATCCACCCAGTTACATAAAATTACAATACTCTCTAAATTTACATTAATATATGTACGCCACCTTTTCTTCCGCCGAGAACTTCTTTCCCTTTTAAATCTTCCCACTTAAAGTCAGGCATCTCTTCCCTTGCAACAAGAAAGTTTCCTGCTCTTTGTGTCAATTGCGCAAAATTGACAACATAATCTTTTGCTTCCTCATTATAAGTGTAAATGGACGATTCCGAACCCATAAATCCGATTTCTGCGTCACCTGAAAGTACGGCCGTCATTGTCTTATCCGCCCCAAACGGAGTAATATAATTAGTACAATATTGAAAGATGATACAATATAAGCCCCAACTCTCTTTTGAGAAGGGGCTGTTTTATTAGTGAGCGTTAAGGTATCTCTGCCAAGCACATACCGTATCGTAACCCATTACGCCGTCTGCTCCGTACTTTCCTACACTGTATCCGTTCCTGATCAGAAAGTTCTGTAACGCGATAACGGAGTTCTTTCCGAAGAAACCATCGACCTTTGCTCCAATTAAGCGCTGCAACGCCTTAATCATAGCAGAACCGCCCTTGTAATTGCTTGTAAACTGCCATGAATCCGTAAAAGCATTTTTAAGATATTTACGGTTTGACGCTGGCTGACGTGAAACAATGCCGTCCACGATAGTTTTTAAGAACCGCTGTGTTTCTTTTGTGGTGTTTACACCCCAACGTCCATCTACTGTTAATTTCTCTTTCTTCTGAGGTGGAGTAGTAGATTTTGACGGTGGTGTCGGAACTGTTGCTTGTCCCATATATGAACGAATAAGATTCAAGAATCTTTCCCAACCTAAATCTAAAGTTCTGTGAGGGCAATATTTTCCACTAAAGTCTTGATGTTTCCTTACTTTATCAATTCCCCAGCCTTTTTCTTTTAAGCCTTTAGCGATAAACTCAGCAGCGTTCTTTTCCGCTTTGGTGAATTTCTCTCCACCGCTCTTACTATAGCAAATTTCAACTGCAATATGCTTTCTGTTACCATTTCCGCCAACACCGTCACCTGCATGAAATGCGTTGCGATTTTCAGGAATGCACTGGATAACTTCTTTGTCGTCGATAACGTAGTGGAAAGATACTTTTTTATCATTATTTCGCATATAATTTGCTTCATTTTCTGCTGGTGCATCATTCGCCGTGTTATGCACACAATATCCTTCTGCAACCATTGTATAAGGACACTTGATATCATATTTACTTTCTGATACTAGTAATTGTCTTAATGTTGCCATAATACATTCTCCTTTCTATTCTACAATTACCCAATCGTTTGCCAAGCAATCTCTAATACTTGGAACCCACATTGCGTGTGAGCCGTCCACAGTATTAATTTGTAAGTACGGTTCGCATTTGAATAAATCCCCTTCTTTTAGTCCCCACGCCTCTGCTGTCTGTTTATTGCATGGAATTCCCTGTGGATATGCTTTCTGATAAACTACAAATAACCCTTTTCCATTCCAGCCTTCACGTGCTACTTTTACTCCTTTTTTCAGTAATTCTATTGCTACTCCAAAATTCATTCCTTCATCATCATATTCAGAGTAATCTTCAATTGTATCTATTCCGTATTCTATTGCACATTCGTGTTCAATTTTGCAACCTCTCGCCTCATGCCAACCCCGCGCAAAATATACAATATCTGCGGTAGATAAAAGTTCTAATGACTTTCCTAAAAACCAAAGTGGTTTCGCATTCGCTGGAGCGGACTGGAAAAACGAATCAATCACTTCTACTTCTTCACCGCACACCTCTTTTGCTTTCTGAATTGCCTTTTCTCTTTCTTTTAAGATTTCCTCATCTGTTTTGTTTCTCATTGGTTGGCTAATAAATAATTTTTTCATATTCTTTTCCTCTCTTTCTTAAAAAGAGGACGATTACTCGCCCTCTACTACTCTGCTTTATTAATTTGCTTAACAACCTGATTTACATATGTACTTAATCCTGCCACAAGAATACCCTGCACGATTGCGGTAAATACCGCCATAGCAATATCCTGCCCTGTTTTAAGTGGACACGATGCAATCACCCATACTGCACAGAGGATAATCCCAATTCCGCCTAAAATAAGTGGGATATACTTATCCTTTACCGCTTGGGCGTGTTTTAGTCCCATGCCGACAAAATAAAGCACTACGGCTACAATTAATAACTCTGGTTTTACATAGTTTGTAATCTGTTCCATTTCTCGTTACCTCCTAAAATAATGTTGAAATAAAAACACCTGCAAGTGCGGAAACAATAGTTGTTACAACTAATTCCCAACGTTGTGCAGGTTTGTTTTTCAGTTCATTTACCTCTGTATTTAGTTGTTCGATTGTTTTATTCATATGCTGAATTTCTTTCGTTAATGCGACCATTTCTGACGCAAGTTGATGCACCACGTTCACAATATCCTCGACATCTTTCATGCGATGTTTCAGCGAGCCGATTTCATGCTCATGGGCAGTCAAAGTTCTTGTCAATTCTTCGTCCGTCATGCCTTTCCTCCTTACATCCGCACTTCTAAGTCTTTCAATACTGCTTTTACTTCTTCCCTGATTCTCTCAGGTACGTCTTCCAATCTCTTTTTCCCTTTCAGGATAAGTGTTGCGTATACTACTGCCATATCTTCCACCTCCCTTCGATGTAACGTTTTATTTACTCTTAGCACTTACGCCCATTCCCTCATACAATTCGCACATGGCCAACTGTAAATCGGTTATCTGTGTGTTTGTATTTTTCAGTTCTTCTGTTAGGCTCTTTATCTGTTCGTCTTTCTCCTGTAACTGCTCTTCAAGGCTCTTTCCCACTTGATTCATTACAATTCCATAGATTTTCCCTGGCCACTCTTCCGTATGGTCATACTCTGTGTAGTTCTCATAAGTTGCAATAAGTTGGCCACGCTCTTCCACTTTCATAACTTTTGTTTTGACTTTATCGGAAAATATTTCCCTTAACTGCTCAGGTGTTGTTCCGATCGTAAGTATCCTAAGACCTTGTCCAACAGGTTCTGCAGATTGTATCTGCAGTTCTGTGGCATCGTTAAATTTTAATATCATGCGTTCTCCTTTCTACTGGTATCGCACCAGCGGGCATAAAAAATAGAACCCGAAGGTTCCTGGTTAATAAGTATCTGTATGAATAATATGTATTTGTCTGATAAAGAAAATCCGGTCATCATGGAAAAAATCGTTAAAACTCCCGGAATTACGCTAAATGCTTTTGAAGGCAAAGCACTAAGCAGTTCCGCACTTACTCCTCCAACTGTAGAAGGATATAGATGCATCGGACTGGCAAGCGGTTGGGGAGAAGGACAAATAGGGCTTGTTGTTTCCCCGAATGGTTGGGCTGCAAACTGCACTAATGTTAAAAAGACATATAATGCAGTTGTCCTGAAATTTTTGTATTTAAAAAGTTTTTAACCCCTTAAAATAATTACACCAAAAATCCGCTTACACAAACATCAAAACAATATGTTAATGCAGTTGTATCCTTTGCAGTAAACACGATTACTGCTTCAGATATAACAGCATTATCATCGGTTTGCCCCGAAGTATTGTGATAGAAATTAGCCACATTCCAACCGTTTTGTGCCGGTGTCATTTGAATGCGGACATTTTTTAATCTCATTCCATCAGGAAATGCTAATTTATAAACAGTTTGTTCCTTGCTGGCACGATAAACCTGTGCTTTGATGTATAATTTACACCAGCCATTTACATATTTTTCGACAACCCAGCCACCCTGAGTACTTGTTTTTTGGACAGTTAAGTTGGACAAATACATATTTATCTTATTCATATTCATCAGTACTTGAAATAACTGTCTAACCTCCACCACATTAATACCGTTTAATTCAACCTCGTACAACGGCATATCAGCGATTAAATCTCCCTGTCGGATATTCCCCTCTGTATGTTTCGGTACTGCAGGATCTGACGCCGAAGGTGTGCCTTTTATAAGCACTGGCTCTATCGTTTCTACTTTCGTATCTTCATTTTTTGTATATCTGGCAACAATCAGGTCTATACGTTTTTCCCCTTGCGTACCGTTTTCTATTGTGATTTCATCGGATTGTCCTGCTGAAGTAGAAAACTCTCTCCCCTGAAAAACTCCACAACCGTCATAAATTTTTAGCAAATTATTAGATACCAGTTCTGATTCAAACATTCTTCCTACGCCAAGTACATATTCTTCTGCACCGATAATTCCACGGTTTAAATCCGCCCATTTCTCCGATGTGATATGTGGTTTTCCTCTATATCCTGTTACGATTTCCATATTCCGTCATCTCCTTTTAAAATATATTCAACATTGATTTTCCCTTTTTGAATTTTAAGAATCTTTTGTACTACCGGTTTCTGTACAAGTATACCTGTAACAAAATCTCTCCCAGAAACAATATCCCCGATGCTCAAATCCACATCTGACACTTTCATGCCAAATTCCTTGTAATTCATCAGTTCCTGCAATCTCTTTGTTCCGTCTTTTCGTAGTTGTTCTATGTCGGACTGTGAAGTATAAGAATATAAAGCCACTCTTTCATCTAATCCCTTGTAAAACTTATTACCGCCGATTGTTCCATCTTTCTGAACATATAAATGCAGTACCGTTCTGTCCGTGCCTTCGCCTGTACCGGCACAAATAAGATGATTTATTCCTCTCCTATAATCACGGGCAATAAAATTAATACGGTTATCCTGATTGTATTCTTTTTGTTCTGAGAAATCTTCTGTTGGAACAGCCTGTACTTCTACCCAACCCGGAACTCCTGCACCTCCCTGCTTATATTGTATATCCAGTCTGTATTTCATACTGGAAAGCATATCTTCAATTCCTTCAATCAAAGTACAGTAACGCTTGAACTGATAATTCTGCACCGACACTCCCGTATCCTTTTGCGGAACTAAAAACAAGTCGCCAAACTGTCCGTCCAATAAACTTCTCAGTATACTGTTCAATTCTCCTGAAACCTTTTTATAGTCCTGATCAGAAGGCGGTTCGATTATCTTTTTCGCCAGCATTCCTCTCCATGTATCCCCTGTTAATGTCACTTTCGCACTACCGGTCGAACTTTGTATATCACCAATTATTCCACCGTATTCCGTGTCAGGAAGGGCAATGATAAAACCATAATTCATTTTTTCTTTATCCCATGATGCCAGTTTCATCTCAAATGCAAAGTCATTCGTATCTCCCAAATCCATGTCCATTTCAATACTATAGTCTAAGTAACCGATTTGTCTTCCGGCATCATTTACCACTATCATTTTCTTTTCCATTTCGGCGTACTCCTTTTCAAATAAATCAGTATGTCAAAGCCAAAACTTCCGTCCCAACTTATCAGGTTATAACCCGGTTGTATTTTTTCAAATATCGAACCATTTTCATTGTTCCTGTTATCAAATTCATTTACCTGTATACCGTTTGTACGCATTCGATACACTGTGCCGGCAAAAGAATCTATGACAAGATATTCTCCCTTATCTAACTTAGTTTTCACTTCGTAAGTATGATTGTTGATAGTAATGCGAGGATTTGTACATGGACCGTAAATAGTCATCAAAAAATCGCACGGAGAATAGTGTTCAAATTCAATCATTCCCACGCCGACCGCATCTCCCGTTAAATCAAAGGGAATGTCAAAATCAAAGTCCAAATACTCTCCTGTCTTATCTGCGTTCGTACTTGGTTTGAACTCATGTTTTTCTTCTTTTATCCAAAATGAATGTTCCGCCACAAAAGTAATCTGATTATCCAGCAACTCAATGTCGTTCTCCCATTCAGTTATATCTGAAGCAATAACATAGCACTGCCAGTATTGTTCACCGATATACAACCGCCCTGCCTGTTTATGCAAAACATCATATTCCACTGTTTCATGGAAGTGGTTAATCGCATCATAGTAATCATCTTTTGAGTAATTCAAAATACTAAGTAACATGGTCTTCTCTGTAATGCCTCTGATAAAATCAGTTATTTTTCCGGACAGCGCAGATGTGTCCACGCTTTCATATCCCCAGATATAATTGAAAAAATCCCCTGTTTGCAGTAAGTAAGGTGGTTTAAGCAAATCCAGCCTTATTCCTTTACTATTCACATAGTATATTTCCATCATTGTCTATCCACCTTCCTTACTACTCGTCCAAATTCTCTTTCAAATACTTCCACTGACATTCCGTTTACTCTGTCCGAAAATTCTTTTCCTGCCACAGTTCCGATTTCTTTTGCCAATTTTCCAATCTCCTCATCAGACAGCTTTAACATACTGTTGGTTTCCTGCCGGTTCATAATGTTTGCATTGGTTTCCAAAGAGAATGACCTTGCAATTCTCCCTGTATTTAGTGCCATCGTATTTCTCATACGTGAGGATATATCTGACATATTTAAGGAATCCAAAGCCGTTTCTGCAAGTTCTGAAGAAGTCCTTCCAACAAGTTTTTTCTTCTTTTCGATACCAAGAGCATAACCTGCCCCAAAATCATCTCCTAAATACTCTGTCTCTTTCGCAGGAGAATGTGAGTTCTGAGCCTGCCGTACTCGTTCCAACGTATTTGCAACCATGCTGGCTCCCATATCTCCTACTATTCCCACATATGAACCAATCCCTTTTTCCATTCCCGCACCAAAAGATTGTCCCAAACCATACGCTTTTGTATACAAGTCATGCTTATCTGCAACTCTTTCCGGTTCGCTTACAATTTCTTCTGCCGCCGAATTTACATCTTTCTTTTTACTAGAAGTTCCTGTTTCCAGTCCGCTTCCTGCACTGATACCAAGTTCTCTAAGTTTCTTTAATATTTCCTCACGTTTCGCCCCTTCAGCAGTTTCTAACTGTGCAATTAATTTTATCCCCTCAGCCTGAACAGATGCTTTTTTTCCGGAAATAGCACCAATCAGTCCGTCTGCAGATTTAATACCAAGATTTGACAAAAGTGTTTTTATTTCCGGTTCTTTAAGCGCCGTTCCTGCTTTAATCTGATTCAGTAATTCAACTGTCTTTGACTGTACATCTGGTTGTTTTGAAGATAAAGAATCAAGCATGGCCTGTGTTGCTGTTATCCCCAAATTTCCCAGTGCAGTTGTAATCTCCGGTAATGCCATTTCGGATTGTTTTTTCAATTCCTCTTTGGAACGTGTGACCATTTGTTCCGCCTGCGTAACCATTTCTTGTGTAACGCCCGGAGTTCCATTTGCAACAGCCTGTTTTAACTGTTCACAGTGAGATTCCATGTTCTTCACTTGCTTTTCAAGTGTTTCCTTTGTTCCTGTTTCGGCAGTGATAAACGAGGCTTTAATATTTTCCATTGCAGTTTTTATCTTTCCTGCATCTTTGGAAATAATCGCTGAGGAAAGTCCCTCATAATTTTCTATTGTCGATACATAACCAACATAAGCAGATTCACTATCTTCCACACGTTTTTTTGTTTCCTCATAAGATTTTCTCGCTTCTTCATTTGCCTGAATTTCTTTCTTATGTGCGTTATAATAGGATTCTGCTGCTCTAGTGTTCCCTTCCTCTAACAATTTGGAATAATGTTGTGCTTCTTTCTTCGTTTCATTGTACTTTTTCTCAACTTCATCAAGTGTTTTCAATGAGTTCTGATATTTTGCCAATGCTTCATTCTGCTTTTGTATAGCCTCTGTATACGCCTGTTCGTTTGCCTGTAAAAGAGCCTCTGCCTTTTTCATTTCAATGACCTGTCCAATAGATTCTTCTAAGTTTCCATTCAACTTTATGATGTCCCAAATCTGTTCTTTCTCAAGTCCGAGAGCAGTTGACAGTTCATTTACGATAAAGTTGGCACGTTCCTCATATCCTGACTTTATCTTACCGTTTGCATCAATCAGACCGGAGAGTTCTTTATTCAACTCTGTGTAATGCCCGTATTCAGCCTCTACACTCGCCATTGACTCCTGCCTCTGCTTGTCCAGTTCAGCATATTCTTCTGCAATCTTACGTGACTCTTCGATTGACTTTTTCTGTTCGGCAGTCAACTTCCCTGCCTTTTCTGACGCATTATCAGTAGTGAGTGCATACACTCCCAAACCAGCCGCTAAAGCGCCGACTGCTGTGATAAGTATACCGATAGGATTTGCGTTCATAACTGCATTCCAAGCCATTTGAGCGGCTGTGGCAATTTTAATCTTCCCTGTGCATACACCAATGATAGTTTCCTTTGTTGTGAGCGCCCCTGAAGCAGCCAACACCTGCAACGCATTTGCTTTTTCTGCTGCAGATAGCATTTTTGTGGTTGCCGACAAATTCTTCATTGCTTTTGACGTGCTTGTCACAACCTTATACCCTTTAAATGCAACAAATGCCGTTGTGGCAGAACTTGCAATCAGTTCCAAATGTTCTCCTGCGAAATCAAGTGCTTTCGTAAGCGGAGGCAGTGCAACCTTTGCCACTTTTCCGGTAATATCTATCACATTATCCATTGTATCGATTACCGTTTCTCCTGCCTCTTCTATTCCTTCAGACGCCGGAAGTATTTTGGCTATTCCCACGACAAATGCTCGGACTGTTTCTTCTGCGGCATTTAAGATTTCTTCTCGGTTATCGATTACACCCTGTGCAAAAGACTGAATAAAACTTACAGCCGTATCAACCATATCCGGTGCGTGTTCCGCTGCCTTTGTTGCCAGTCCTGCAAACTCATCTCCTGCGGTTTCAATCGCTTTATCCAACCCACCATTGTTAAATGCGTCTGTAATCTCGTTTATACTGTCTGTTGCTGTTACTGCAGCGTTTTTCAAGTTATCGGAAACACTTTCATAAAAGACAATACCAAGCGACTCCGCAGAGCCTGATAACTGCTCTACTGCCCCTTTTAAATTGTCCTGCATAGTTTCCGCCGCTTTCTTCGCTGAACCGTCACACGTTGTGTATGCCTTTGTCAAACTCTCTAAACTTTCAGGTCCTTCATTAATCAACGCAAGCATTCCTGATAAGGCTTCCTGTCCGTATAACGTCACAAGATAATTATTTTTCTGCTCGTCCGTCATACCTTCCATTGCCTTACCAAGCACGTCAACCTGATCCGTCAAGGAAAGCATTTTCCCTTCCGAATCATAAAAGGAAACACCTAATTCACTCATTGCCTCCTGCATATCCTCAGTTGGCCGAGATAATCTTGACAATGCCCCTCGAAGAGTTGTTCCGGCTTGACCGCCCTGTATACCCGCATTCGCCATAATACCGATTGCAGCCGCCGTTTCTTCCATACTTATTCCTGCCGCACGTGCAAGGGGAGCAATATATTTCATTGCTTCTCCAGTTTCAGCAACAGAGGAATTGGTTCTGTTTGCATTTTCTGCCAACACATCTGCCACGTGTCCCACATCTTCCGCAACTAAACCAAAACCACGAAGTGTAGATGCCGCAATATCAGAACTGTTGGAAAGGTCTTCTCCTGATGCCGCCGCCAAGTCCAAAAGTCCCGGCATTGCTTCCAGAATTTCATTTGTGGTAAAACCTGCCGCCGCAAGATTTTCCATGCCTTCTGCCGCCTGTCCGGAAGAAAACGCTGTGTCTGCACCTAATTCAATAGCCTGCTCTTTTAACTTCGCAAATTCCTGTTCGGTTGCCCCTGAAATTGCTTTTACACGGGACATCTGTGCCTCAAAGTCACTTCCGGTTTTAATGGCAACCGTAGCCACCCCCGCAAGCGCTGCACTCGTTCCAGCAACCGCTGTAGCGGCTACTTTCAGACCTTTCTTTGTAATACCGCCTAACTTCTTTAAGCCCTGTTCTATGCCGGAAGAATCCAGCCCTGTTTCAATGACAACTTTTCCGTCTGCCAAATGTTTCACCTACCTTTGTCATAACAACCCACTTATGTCCTCGCCCTTTAAAAGAGCCTCCTCAATTCGTTTTACCCTGTCGGGCATCTCCGATATTTTTCTTTCCAACGCAAAATACCTCTGCATTGCCGAATAAAACTCACGCTCTCTCTTCGATAAGTCCTTATTCTTTGTATCGATTGTGCGGTATTCCATTACCCTTTGGAGTTTCGTATCACTTCCCAAGTTTTCGAGCAAAATCATAAACTTCCACCAGTGCATTTTCTCTGTCTGCAAGTCAATCCCATACTGTTGCATAAATCCCGCATAAATCAGTTCTGCATCTTCCACAAAATCAAAAGACTGTTTATTGTTTATGCCTGCTATCTTACGCGGAAAAACTTTCTTCTCTTTCTCTCTGCCACAGGAGAAGAACCAAAACATTTTGTCTATGTGTTCTTCCGTATAGTGTTGCTGTCTGACATAAAACATAGACAGCATTTCCACCATCTCATCTTTTGACAATTCTTCCTTATCTCCGAGAATTTCATAGCAACGCAAAACGGTGCGAAAATCCGAATGTATCGGACAGTTCACACCGTCTATCTGTAACCTTGTCGGAAAAGGAACAGTTAATACGCTCATTTTCTTTTCCTCATTGACCCTAATCTTTCCATAATGCCATTGTACTGTTCCTGCTGTCGAATTTGCTCGTTTACAAGTTGCTCATACGCGTCCATATGTAATAAAAGGTCATTTTCTTCCCCACACACTTCAACACCTGCACCTTCTCCAAAAACGCCGTCAAACATCTTTTTAATGGAATCGCACAAATACTTATTCTTTTCCTGCTCATTTCCATGAGGTACGTTCTCTGAAAGATGCTTCATTTTTTCCAGTTCCTGAAAATACTTTTTCTTCGTATCTTTATCTGCGTTATACAACGCAAAATCCAAACAAACTCCATGAATTACCATTCTTATTTTCTCCTTCCTTTTGCTATTTTCGCCTTTTCGATTTTTCCGATTTTTCCCTCGCCAACCAAGGCGTTATCTGCGGGGGAGATTACTCCCCCTTTGGTGTGAATTTCTTTGTAGATGTATCAAACGTTCCGTCCACCCAGTCAGATACTGCGATAAGATTTCCACTTCCCTGAATTTCTCCGTCATTATCAGCAAATTCGGAAAGTTCAACGGCAACTCTTCTCTGTTTTGCTTCAAACTGATTTGACTGCTGGGCAACAGGTTTGTTCAGATAAACTTTCACATACAACGTTTCTGCATCTGCCCCCGTCTTTTCGTTCTCTCCAATATCCGTAATGAAAGCAAGTGCCTTTTCTGAGCGGATAAGGTCAAATTCAAGTGGTGCAGACCATTCATAAGAACCGATTCTCTGTGTTGCCGACTTCTGATTGACATAACGCTTGGAAGTGGTCTGTGCTGATGGTGAGTTATCTAACTGTGTGACACCAAATCCCAAAAGTTCAAACTTAGGCGTGTCGCTTCCCCCTGATGTATCTAAATAATCCGGCTGTTGAAAACGCTGTTCAACGCCTGTCGACTCTGTTTCTGAAAAAAACTGTAAATTCATTTTCATTCTTTCTACCTCCGTTTAAAATATAAAAATTGACATTGTATTCTATATTGGCAAATCGAACTCTGATTATCATACAGATAACCGTTTGTCGTTGCCCTTATAGACTTGCTTTGTAACTGTCCGCTTAATTCCGGCAGTACGTTCTTTCTTGTACAGTCCTCCAGCCAATCCGAAAACTTTTCGTAAAACTCTGACGTTTTTTCATTTTCCACTGCCCCATACAATTCACAGGAGCATAGGGAAAACACATATTGCCTTACGCTGTCTCCATTTGCATAACGCTTTACAATCGGTTCTGCCGGTGTTTCTTCAATGCTGTACATAGTCGGACTTTCGTCCAACTTATTTATGTTTACTGACGGAAAAAGATTTTGAAAATCTTCCAAAAACGGACAGGTTTCTATAAACTTTTTCACTTGTACCGCTACACTCATCTTGCTTTACCTCCACAATACTTTGCCGTTGCTTTTACAATCTCTTTCCCCCTGTCTGCCCACATACGCTCTGTCCAGCGTTTTCCGGCAAGAACGTGTACGGTTCTGTTCTTCCCTTTATTCTCATAATACTGTCGCCTTGCATAAGGGGCATTATAAGTAATAGTGCTTGGTGTTTCTGTTACCGAATCATTGGACAGATATCCAGACACCATTGGGACATAGGGTGTAGATAATCTCCTGACTTCATGGGTAAAAAACCGTTGCCCTTTCCCATTTTTATTCAGTTTTCTTTTCAGCAGTATCTTGTCAGTCGGGTCCATATCCAGTCTGATTTTTGTCATTATGAGCCACCTCCTATTCGGATATGTTTTGAAGAACCAAAAAAGTTCTCTGAATGACTGAGTATTTTTCCTGTCACCCCCGAGAACTCTTTTTTTATTTCTTCAATACCATTTACCTTTTCCCCGCCGTCCCATTTTCCGACAATAAAGAAATCCCCATTTTGCACAGTCCAATTTTCGTTCGGATTTCCCAATTCCCGAAAGTCATTAGGCGGCAGCCATTCCTTGCACTCTTCATAGGGAATTCGTATCAGATATTCATCTGCTCTTTTTAAACCTCCGTCCACGACTGCGGTCTTCTGCTTTGTATGTAGCCACACCTTTTCTATGTGGTGGGGAATAAAGACTACGCGCCGCTCCATACGCTCAGGATATTGATTAAATATCGTTATAGACGCATTTGTCAGCATTATTCCACCCCCATATATAAAAGTCCTGTGTGTGACAGATACCTGTCTATCACGCGGTATATTTTTGTTTCTAAAGAAGATTCATCCGATATGTACGCAACGCTATAACCGTCCGTATTCTCGGACTGCACCTGCCTTCCTCCATATCCCTGTCTTATAATGGAATCCTGATATAGCAGTTCTGCCACTTCGCACAAACATAATTTTACCAGTTCTTCCGCTGAACCTTCCCCGTCTTCACACAGCATCTGACTTAAATACAGATTTGCTTTCAGTAAAGGCTGTTTGAGTGATGTTGCATCAGGAATGATAGTTCCTGCATATTCCTCCTGATAAAAGAGAAAATCTACTTTAACCACTTTTCTTCACCTCTTAAATACTCGCCATAATCCCCGCTGCTTTCAAAGCATCTAACAGCGCCTTAAATTCTGCCTTTGTCACACTCTCTCCCGTCGCTTCCGCTACTAACGCAGCCTGTTTCACACCGCCGAGCGTGGTTTTATTCGCCGCCGGCAGCGTGTAACTTGGTCCTGCCGGACCTTGCGGTCCTCTCTCACCGGCAGGTCCTTTTGCTCCCGCCGGTCCCTGCGGACCTACCTGTTCATTTTTCACGCCCTGTTCCAATTTGTTCATTCTGGCGGCTGTGATAACCTCCCCGTCTTTCCATACAGTTGGTTCATAAGCCATGCTTTTACCTCCTATTTTTCTTCTCCGATAGTCGCCTTACCTATCTTTCCACTGCCAATTAAGGCGGTACTGTCAGTGGGTGTTACTCCACCGTATGTACATAAATACCGTCTTTTTTATTGTCGTAATATTCCGCGATACCGACTGTACGGTACGCAAATTTCCAAGCATCAGCGTCCTGATTTACCTCCGGTTCGATAATCTTTGGCACTGTATGTTTCTGATACTGGATAACCGCCTGTTTATCTACGATTAGGAAGTTCAAGTTCTTTCCGGTTGAATTTTTCGCATATCCGCCTGCTCCCGATGCAGTAAGGTCAATCTTTGAATAAAATCTTCCTTCCGGCACTTTAATCACGCTCGCAAATCCCTCGATTGCTTTCTTTGATGCAGTAGTATCCAAATCTTCAATCATACCAAGAACAGTAGGATTGATGAAAAGATAGCAGGTAGAAACGTTTGCCTCCGCATTCTCAATCTTTCCTTTTGCTGCTCTTAATGCTGCTAATGCCGCTTTTCCGTCCGTAAGGTTTGCCGCTACCGTTGTAACACCCGGAATAGACGCATATGCTGCCAATCTATAGGTATCTAATTCAGGTACCACTTTCGTGCGAAGGAATTCTCCTGATAAACGTCCGAACGCAATGCCTGCTGACTCAATGTTATCCATTGCATCAATTGTAAACATACGTCCACGGTCATATGAACATTTCTTTGTTTCATACTCAAGTGTTACGTCTCCTGCTACATAACCGGTCTGTTTATTGTAGTTTGCAAGCCCCTGCATAGACATTTTCGGAATTAAAATTTCATTTGCATTTGCCCCTTCTTTTACAAGTTCATTCGGTCCATCAAGAACCGCTGTAAGAGATGCTAACTTGTACACCTCATCTAACGCTGTTGAATACGCTTTTCTCAATGCTATTGTGTTTGCCATAATCTTTTACCTCTTCTTTCTTAATCTTTCTTTGCAGGAAGTCCCATTGCCGCTCTGACTGCGTCTAAATTACTTCCTGAGCCTGCACCACCCGTAATTGTTACTGCATTATCAATCGGCTCTTTTGACCCAAATAAATAAGCATCAGATTCCTTAACGGTTTCCAATGCTTTCTTAATGTCTTCCGACTGATTTTTTGATTCTTTCAATGCGTCCATGTCCAAGAGTGCCATAACCGATTTCTCATTTCTTCCACCAGCCTCTCTGATTGCTGTTTTTACGGATTCTTTAAAAATCCTGTCAGCCTCCTGTGCTTCATACTGTGCCTTCTGGTCTTTCAACTGCTGGTTCAAAGACTTAATTTCCCCTTTCATCGCTTCCGGGTCTACATCTTTGAACTTCTCAAGTGCTGCCGTTGCAGTTTCCAGTTGTTCCTTGTAACTGTTTGCTTCCGACTCCGCCTTTTTTGTCTTTTCCTGTTCGACCGAAACGTCTTTTGCATTTTCCGCCATGATTTTATCAATGGCGTCTTGTTCCAGTCCGAAATTCTTTAAAAACTCTGCTTTCATGTTTCAATCTCCTTCCATTTCTAATTGACTGTTTTAGGTCTAATCAACTGACCTGTTATGTAATCTATACTTACTGAATTTCCCCACCTCCTTAAAAATGAGTACAAAAATACCACTCACTCTTACGAATGGGTGGTATCTACACAACTGCTTCCATAGCCTTGTCATACTCAATCTTCAATTTTCTCTTGAACTCTTCAATCTCCTCTTGTGTCATACCGGGTTCTGCTGAAGCACAAATATAAGGCACCTCTTCCGCAAGCACATCTGTTGCATTTGGTTGGTCCTTGTACATTTCATCATAATCATCTACAAGTGCATCTTCAAGAACAATAGAAAACTCATATATATCGTCTGGTGTATTTTTGAGGAAATTATTAATATAATTCATTATTTTTTCAAACATTCTCCCAATCTCCTTTCGGTTTCTTAGCACGAATAATTGATACAATATCTCCAGTTTCTATGTTTTTAATCACAGATAATTGTAGTTCCTCCGAAAAATATACCAATTTGGTTTCGCCCTCTTTATAATTCGGATTCCCTTTAAGCACTTTCTTCACATCGTTCTCACTTATTTCCAAGAATCCCTTTTTATTTAATCTTGGCAATCGGCTCAAGGCATGATCTGATAGATATATTCCCTCTTTTTCAAATCTTACGTAAGCATCTTTCGATTTTTGCTTAAATTCTTCAGACCAGTTCTTTTTATTAATCGCAGAATATGTGTCAAATTTCTTTGTCAACAACTCAAATTCTCTAGGCTTATTATACTTCATTTGCCGAAAATCAGCAAGTGTCCCCACACTGTTTCCTAACACCTCTTTGTATTTTTCATACTGCTTAGAATCTTTCCGAGCATTCCTTATCATTTCCGATGTATACTTCATATTCTGCCATTTTGTATTTGTTGCCACTTTCCCAAAACCGTCAAGATAAATACGCTCTCTTTCCTGCGGAAGTCCCATTTTCTTACAGAACTTTGCATATTCATTTAACTGTCCCTGATATTTCGCCTTTTCAAGCATTATCGTATCCTTATCGGCTTTTCCGTCCTGTAATAGTTTTATTCTTTCTCTCTGTGCCCGCATGGAAGTTTCCATTTTCCTCTGCTTTTGTGTTGCTTCGTATGTGGTATATTTCTTATCCTTCCATTCTTTTGTCTGTCGTTCCTGGTGATTCATTTCGGCCAGCTGCTCATCTGTATACGTCCTGACGGATACTCCCGGAACAAATGCCATATAATTATGCCTACAGTTTGCCCCACACAAACCGTCCACACTTCCAAGACCACAGATATTTTCCAGTTCCTTCTTCGTAAATACCATACCGCCCCACCAATGCGTAGGTCTTGCGCCTGCGTGCCATGTCACCTCAAACGTATCTGTTCCTAAATCTTTTGCAACTTTCTCATTTATTTTGGCAGACAACTGGTTTACACCTGTCATAACGGCTCTGCGTCCTGCAACCGTAACACGATTGCTGCACCCACTTGCATAATCAACTGTTCTTATTCCTGATGCAGTCAGTTCTTTAACCACTCGGCGTAAAACCGTATTATAATCAAACACACCAGTGACAACGTCCATGCAGGCACGGTCAAGGTACTTCTGATAATACTCGCTGAATGGAGTAAATACTACCCTTCCCGCGTAGTTCAAAGCAAATCCCATTGAACGAGTAATGTTTTTAATTTCATTATTCGTCTGTTCATATATGGCATATACCCATTGTTGCAACTGTTCGTTATCTTCATACGGAATAAAATGACCGTTTATCTGTTCGTATATCCCTTTATTCCGAACATACTCCCAATCAATAACGTCTTCGTACATCTGCCATATCTGTTCTTGCGTTTTTTCTGTAAGTCTTTTTATTTCCGCCTCGATAAATTCTGTAGAATTTCCAAGCAAAAGCATCTTTTCAATCTGATAATCCGCTGTGCTTGTAATCTTTCTTGCTTTAAGAATTCTTCGGACAATATCCTGCATAACTCTTACCTGCATATTTTCAAACAGTGCTTCGATTTGAAGTGATATTTTTATTAAGTCATTTGGTTGCATCTACATCACTCCATATCTCCATGCTGTTCCGGAAGATTTCTCTTTGCGGTTTCTTCATCTTCGTTGTACCATTTTGCTCTATACTCCCATAACTGCATTACTCCCATGCTTACGTCCTGCATATCCTGCTTTCTTTCTGCCTCTTCATCAGTCAGTATGGAATCATTAAACTTACAGTTAAATTCATATCCTGATGTGTACATACCCTCACGGAATGCAAGTCCTGCCGCATAATCCTCAAGGCATTCTTTTAGTTTTTCCTGAATTGCATTTACACGGTTATACTTTCTCTGTTTTGCAACCCTGATTTCCGTTGCCGTTTTTTCCACTTCCTGACAGTCAGACAAATCACCGTAGGAAAGCCCAACGGCAAATTCTATCTGCCGATAATACTTCTCTAAACCTCGTTGGAACGCTTCATCACGCATTGTCGGTGAGTATTCCCTGAGCAGTTCTTTGTCCTTTCCGTCCTCAAGGTTCATTCCTCTGTACAATCTTTTGTTAAGTTTCGGCAGCCTAAAAATACTTCCACTCTTCTTTAACGCTTTATCATCTACGTGAATCGCTCTTTCTCCCGACTCGTACTCCCAGTCAAGTCTTGCTCCCTGTATATCCGCCTTTTTTATCAATTCTTTCGCAATTTCAAAAATAGAGATTCCGCAAGGACTTTCATCAATCGTATTTTTCATCGGGTTTCTGTAAAATCCAAAGTCCATTCTATCCATACCGGGGTAAGAAACCGCTTCCGGAAGTTTTGCCCATTCCTCTACACCGTCCAATCCAACTTTTCGTCCTATGTCATCTCTGCTTTCAGAGTAGTAAACTGTGTTCTCAATGATTAAAACCTTATTTTCTAGTCTGTGTCGCTCTATCTTCGTGTAATACTGATTTTCCCCTACAGTTTTGACGGTCATAAAAGCACAGTCATCAGGTTTGCCCATATCGTCAAAGTGAATCGGTATAAATTTATCTGCAGATACAAACTCTGATTTTCCGTTTCCCAATGGCTTTAAAATAAAAGAACCAAGTCCCAGTCCGTCCTGCATATTTTCGTTCAGATCAAGTAAAGCCTTTTGATAGTATGTATTTAACTTATCATTGCTCAGATTACTCTCCATTTCTGTCAAAACCACATCCGCGAACTCACGGCATATTCCTTGCTCAATCTTAAGTGGCTTTACATAGTCCGTAATCCAATCCGCTTTCCCATTGAGCATATTTTTCCAATTATTGATTGCATCTATCATATCCTGTGACAACGTCACATCTCTTCCTATAATCCTTTTGATTTCCGTATATCCGAACATTTTTCTCACCGCCTTCCATAGTCTACTCACCCACATCTTGTATCAACTCCTTCATGTCACGCTCTATCGTATATTCAAATGCGTCTAAACTGTCAATATCTGTACTGCCGTCATCTAACCTCTCATCTTTTTCTTTTACCTCTTTATTCCAAACCGCATCGGACAATGCTGTTTCCAAACTCTCACAATCATCAGTAATAAAAAACCGCCCTGCTCCCATGAGCTTGACGGTACATCTGATTCTATCATTGATTGTTTTCTTTTTCGCTTTACGAACGGATACCCACGGATATTTCTTCTCCACTGCATTTCGTATGGAATTTCCTAAAACCGTTTCTGCATTATCATAATAAACGCTTTCTACATTGCAGTATTCCACATAATCGCCCCTCCGGACAATGACCGCATATTTATCAATCACTTCCTGCACAAACTCACAGAACAAACGGTCAAGCGTATTACTGTCAATATCTTCGTTTTCATCTTTTGCCATAATTCTCTTCGATTTCAGAGCGATTACCTCTCTGTAATCATCTGTATAACCTCGCGCCACGAAAGAATGTCCGGATTGATTCCCACCAAAGTCTAATCCGATTTCTATTGACACAATATCATCTTTCCTGAACTGCTTTATATCCGTTTCCATTGTCAATTCGTCAACTACTTCACACCGGAACTTGTCAGGATTATCGGCAAATCTTTTATAAATTGCACCTTCCGCTCTCTTCCAAAGTCCGAGAATTAAGCGGTCATAATAGATTGTTCCCTCGTACTCTTTACAAAGTTGTTGAACAAATTCTTCCGGAAGAAATGGGTTATCAAAAATTGTATATCTCTGCAGGTAAATATCCAACTCATCGTTATCCAGAAACTCTTTCAGCCAATGTGTAGGGTGCTCCGGGTTACAACTTCCATCAAAGCAACTGTATGGTTTATCAAGACGGGATTTAAGCATCTGGAACACTTCTTTGTTCCACTTTGCTACCTCATCGCCATAACAATACTTGATTGATGCACCCTGTATCTTTGCCACCTGACTGATTTTTTCAGCACCTAGACAATATACATCTTCCCCACAGATGCGTGCCACATTTCGATTGTTAATATTCCCGATTAATTTGTCGGTATATATCTCCCTCATCGGCTGCAGGACGTTTCGTTCAATAGATTCTTTTGATACCCCAAGAATTACATTCAGTCCCGGCTTGCCTGCCCTTTCACGAATACGAAAAGGAATAACAAATGCAGTGTCCACATAGGACTTCCCGGAACGAACCGCCCCTGATTTAACGTTCCACCTATGTGTCGCATTTACGATATACTCATTCTGTTTCCTGCTTAACTGCATTCTCGTGCAACTCCTTCAAAATACTGTCTAATTTATCTAAAGCCTCGTCTGTTTCATTCTCACCTGTAACAGCCTGTTTTCTAGCCTGCTTTAATTCTGTATCTGCATCGCGGTTTCGTCTGTTCTCTTCCGGCTCCGGAGATTGCCCTGAATACTTTGCTACAAATGTAGCTGCCTTTGTATCACCGGCCATTGCCTCTTTGATTTGTGCCATTAAAATAGCCGATTCCAAAGTACACGCTACACCAAGCGACTCTAGAATCGGCTTATATTCTTCATTATCTATTTCAGCGGTAAGCAGCATATTCAACGTCTTTCTGAAATCTGCTTTTCTTCGTCTTGCTTCTCCACTTGCTTTACCTGCATTTTTTGCTAATTCTCGGCGTTCGCTCGGAGTTCGATTGCTATTTGCATCTTTTATGTTTTCATAATTGGCCACGTCACCACCTTCCTCTACTTAAATTTTACTTAAATTTTTGCATTAGAAAAGACGCCCTGGTGGACGTCTTACATTTGTCTTATCTTCACATCAACTGCCTCTTTCCTGACATTGTGATGCTGGTTCTGATTCTCCGGTTTTACCTTTTGAGTAATGCTGTTAAATTCTTCATTGCTCTTCTTCTGATTTAACTTCTCCTGATTCTTCTTATCCATTTTCTCACCTCGAATATAGTATGTGAGGAATGAGAGGTTTTATGTATGAGAAAAGCACCCCGGAGGGTGCCTTATCTTTTGTTCATTGCTCTTTCCAACCATTCAATTTCGCTTTGTAACCGGGCCTCTTTTTCTATGTTAGAAGGAACGCTACAATATTCTTCATATTCATTTAAAGTTTCATTCAAATCCGAATAACAATCTTTTTGTTTTATTTTTGAGTTCTTATCGATATCTAATGCTATTTTCCACATCACATATTTTTCAGCAACTTCATCTTTTAATTTCTGCTTTTTATTCTTTGCTTCTTCAAGATCCTTCCTTCGTTCTTCTAATGCCTTCTTGTATGCATTATAAATTTCCTCACAAAATTCTTGTTCCCTAATAGTATCCCAAACATACTTTGCCATATAATACCTCCAAATTTATAGAATTCTTGTTTACCAAATACTACTCTGTTACCTTTAAATCTTTCTTTTCTGAACACGATAACAAAATAGTTTTTTTCGAATTCTATTAAATTTAAAAAGTACATTTCATATTTGGCTGTCATATCTATGTTTACAACAGCGCTCTTGATATACAAAATATAGCACAGTTTATTAGCACTCGCAAGAGGAGAGTGCTGATTTTATAATCTTTTAATAATTCAAAAACGCCTCGACTTTCGTCAGGACGCCTTTGATAATATTACAAGGAGGGTTTCTGTTCGGAAAATTAATTCCACTTTTTCTAGAATAATTATAACATATTTTTTTTATGAATTGTATGAAAGTTGAAGAAATGCAGTAATTCTTTTCGATATGCTACTCTGCTCTAAACCTACTTCTTCCGCCACCTCACGCTGCTTCTTTCCCTCAAGGTATGTAAGTTCAAATATCTGCCGCGTTTCACTATCCGGTATACCTGCAATAAACTCTTCTATCTCAACGATAAGGTCATTTACCTGTTCTCTCCGTTGTTCCTTAATCCGTATCAGTTTCTTAATCGCATCATTTTCCTTCGGCTCAGCCATTCGTACAGTTGTCCTAACCTGTGTATAGGGAAAATCATTGCTTGAACCAGTAACCTTCCCCATAACCTCCGGAACATTCTCCTGACGCTCATACAACTTGTCCAGTTTATCATCAAGCATCTGAAGTTCTTTCTTCAACGCCCCGTACTGTTTTAATCTTCCCTTGTCCACTGGCATCACTCCTTTATTCGTGGTATGTAAAATCGATTTTTCTGATGCTCTTCAACCTTTCGTACACTTCCGAGAAGTTGTCTCATATGGTCTAACGTTTTCTTGTGCTGAGGGTCGCGGAAGAACTTCACTACCTCTTCCGTCACTTCAAATATGTCTTTATAACCTCTTCTGGCCACTCTGCATTTATGTAGTTTTGTATCAAGCGGTCCTCTCTTTTTTCCGTTCGTTTCAAACTCTATCGCATGAAGAAGGTCCTGCTGGCGTTTCTCTTCTGTTGATATTCCATTCTTGGCCATACTGTTCAGTGAATGACACTCATCTACAAAATCAAGAAAACTCTTTAGGCTTTGTGCTACTTCCATCACCAATCCCTCCCTTCAGGTTGACGCCCCACTTCTCAAGACAATCCCCTACGCTGTACGTTGGGTACGCTTTTCTGTGAAACGCCTTTACTGCACTCTCACTGGCTTGCTCCTCTTCCAGTTCGGCCATGTGGTTCTCCTGCTTAATCTTCTTTTCGTGGTTGCTTATGTGCTTCAAGTTGTCACCTCATTTCTTCTTAGGCTTGTACGGTTCCGGGAGTGGCTGCCATGCGATAACTCTAGGCTCATATGGATTTTGCCTTATAATCCAACGTCCGTCTTGTATCCATGCTCTTTTTGTATAATATCTCATTCCGCCAGCACTATCAGCCACCTCGATAGTTACTTCCACTTCTTCTCTGTCTCCCGGCAGTCCCTCTTCTACCGGAATCCAATCATCATTCATTTCGTCCATATGAGAACGGATAATTTCCTCTACTTTTTCAATTCTTATGCTTTCCCAACGCATATTTCCTAATTTAGCATTGTCTTTTATCTCTTCTAAAATCTTCTCTAATACCTGCATAATTTCATCTCCTTAACTCCACAATTCTTTCAATGCTGCGTCATGAATATCAGCTGGTTCAGCGTACTCGCATTTTCTAAGAATTTCTACTCTATCGAAGTCCAAGTCTTCTGCGGTATCGCACACAATTGTTCCTCCCATACTTTGTAGACCGTCCATATCAATTACGCATCTGTCACATATTCCATATTTGCTTTTGCATCTAATCATCGCTCTGCCTCCTGTTCCATGTCCCTATAGCAGTAGTTTCTAAAGCGCAATTTCGTGTTACTACTCCGCATTCTTCACAGTACACGAAAGCTGATATAACTTTTTCATCAAATCCATAATTGGTTTTTATTATCGCTTTTCCGCCACAAAACGGACATTTCTTTAATTCTTCCATATCTACTCACTCCAATCTAGTCTTTGTCCACACTCATCACAGAATTTCATCATGCTATTTACATCACAGCCACAGTTAGGACATTTGCCAACTACTTTATAAACACTTCCATTAAAATCTTTCAATTTCTTAGTCTCACTTGGTCTCTTCGCTGTATCCCGTTCCTTCAACTCTTGCACCTGTTCCGGAGTTAATCCAGTGTTTTCATATTTTGCCAACCTCTGTACAAGTTCCTCTTTCTTATTCGGAGACCAGTATCCTGTCTTTATTCCGTTAACTCGCTTATTCGTCATTCTCTCCATTATTTTCTCAATCCTTTCTGTACATTCTTCAAATGCTCTACTATAGCACTTTCATTCGTCTTGCAATCATGCAAATAGTGATATGCTGGTTTTAGCAAATATAACTCTGTCTTTACGGAGTTCGGATTTTCATTATAATACTCTTTCCATTCCTGATAGGTCTTGTATTCACAAATTACAATGCTGCTGCCGTCTGGCAAATTATAACGATAGTATGTTTCATCCGCCTCCGGCACTTCAAACCACACTGGCCACTCGTGGAAATCTTTTAAAAATTCTTTACGCTGGTTATTGTTTCTTAGAACCGGAAAGTCCGGCACCAGTGTTTCTGCCTTTCTCTTTCTTTCATTTGCATCTTCATATTTGGCTAGCACTTCCATAGCCTCTTTATGTCTGTTTTTATCTCTTATAACGGCTATTCCGCCGTGACGCTCTGTTAATCTCTCCATACCTCTTCCTCCACTAATTCAATATCTTATTTCGTTTTTTCAATTCATCTTGAATCTCTATGATCCACACTCTAACGAATTTAAACGGATACCTTTTTGCAAGTTCCCTTGATTCTTGAATGAGAATATTCCAATCATTTCCACTTATTTTTTTATTCCTCCACTTAAGCCAAAAACAATTGTAAATTTCATTCGTTGCTTTAAACATTTGTTCATTTGTCATATCACTTCTCCAAAGATTCAATCTGAATATACAATCCCGGAAGTTCCGCCCAAAACTTCTCAATAATCTCCGAAACCACAAGAGCATCATCTTTCCAAAATTTTAATTCTGTCATAACATCTTTTAACATTTTCTGTAAATTGTCTGTATCCGGCTTTGTATATTTGTATTCACCATCTTTATGATTCCCCGTACAATGAAAGCACCACTTTACAACCAAACGTACAGGACCATTAAACATCTTATCCGGAACATAGCCGGCAAGATGATCTCTTAATTTACATCTCGCTGCCAATAGTTCAGGCGGTTCATAAAATTTCGGTTTTCCTTTTACGATTGCTACTTTTTTCTGCTGATAAGTTTTCGTTGGAGGATTCATTGCTATAAAAAATTTCATTTACTTTTCTCCTTTAAATCACTAAATTATTTTCAAGACAAACTTTTTAGTCCTTGAGTCGTAGGGAAGGACGGCGTCGTGCGTAAGCTGTCGCACGACGTCTTTTCCTACTCAGGACCTACTGGGACAAAAACATGAAATATATATACGTAGTATATATATTTTTGTCCCTCCTTTTTGTCCCTCGGACAAATACGCTAATCGTGTTTTTGTCCCACTTTTTTGTCCTTATGGACAAGAACGTCATTTTCTGTTTTTGTCCCTCAAGACAGACACATTATTTTTCCGTTTTTGTCCCTGTCCTTTCAGTTACTTTGCTTCCTAAAATTTGATAACCTCCATGCTCATTCACCCTTCTTCTTGCTGTTTTTTCACTCGTTCCCATATATTCAGCAAGTGCCTGAAGAGTAATATCTCCCTCGATTCCACACGCTGCCACAGCCATTTCAACCGATTTTTTTCTCTCCTCTGCTTTCGTGTTTTTTGATTTTCTGCTTTCCATCGCACGTTTCCAAGCAGGCTTTTCTTCGTCCGGTTGAACGTCTTTTAAAATTCCTACCGTATCGGCTCTGTGTACCGGATAATCAAACCATGTATTTTTCGGCTCAAACTTTTGAAACTCTCTCAAAGTTCCTTCTATTCTCCATGCAGTTTTGCCTTCTGCCAATTTAATCTCCTTTTCAATAATTACCTGTAATTCTGCATACTGCCTTCTTGTCAGTTTCTCTTTACAGTACTCCTGCATTGCTCGGCTGCTTAACATATCATCTTGCGAAACATCTTCCTGCCATGCAAAATGAGAATCTAAATACATCGTACATGCTCGGCATATTGCTTTATTTACTTCCTGTTTCTTTACTGCATCAGTTAATTCAAGTTCAATCAAATCCAACAGGGCATCAGGGTCTCTTGCAAACACACCTGAACCTGAGGCTCTGTCCATAGATCTTTTTCCTCCCTGACTTCCTTTACTGTGATGATGACAGTAAATAACTGACGTTCCTAATTCTGTACAGATTTTATCAAACTGATTACAAAATGCAGACATCTGATCTGCACTATTTTCATCACCCGTAATAACCTTATAAATAGGGTCAATAATGACTGCAACGTAATCTTTTTTGGCTGCCCTGCGAATCAGTTTTGGAGCCAATTTATCCATAGGAACTGACTTTCCTCTTAAATTCCATATATCAATATTATTTAAGTGTTCTGCATTCCAGCCTAATGCCTGGTATACATCTTTAAAGCGATGCAAACAACTGGCTCTATCCAGTTCCAAATTCACATATAGAACTTTTCCCTGTTCACATTGCCAATCCAGCCACTGTCGACCTTCCGCAATCGCACAGCACAGTTCTATTAAAAGGAAAGACTTACCTGCTTTTGATGGACCTGCTATTAACATCTTATGCCCTTTTCTAAGAACCTCATCAATTAAGCATGGTGCTAATTCCGGCAAATCCTCCCAAACACTTTCCAAACTTTCCGGTTCAGGCAAATCATCATTGACGCTTTCAATCCATTCATACCACTCATTCCATGATTGTTTACCTATATTGGTATCTATCAGAAATTGTTTATTCCCATTGCGAATAATCCCGGGCATTCTGGAAAGGCGTGAAGGATTCTTATTCTGAGTATCTACTTTAAAACCATTCTTTTGGCAAACAGCATATAAATAATCGACTCTTTTTCTATACTCATTATAATCAGAGGCATCTACCTTAATAATTGCGTGAATGCTTTTTCCTCCTGAATGAACAAGGCATGCTACAGGCAATTCAAGTTCTCTTATGATCGCATTCTGCTTTTCAATCTCAAGTTCATCTGATTCTACTAAAGCATAACGAAATTCTGTAACATTTTCATTTTTTACACCTTTACCGTCTATTGGATTAAAACGAATCCATGCTCCTGCTTCCGTATTATAATCACCTAATACACTTCCAATGTCATCATTACACTTTGATAATTGTTCAATAAGTTGTCCTGCAGTCCTGTCTGTATTTCCTTTTGACGGAAGAAACTTCCCGTCTTCATTCTTCCAACTCTGTGTAACATATCCAACATTTTCAGATGATTCAAACAACGTTTCAAGATATTTTATCAGTTGACTTGCCGGATTCCATGCTTTCGGTTGCTGAACTTCTACATTTTCAATCCATGTTTTATCTACAACCACCTTGTCATCTTTTTCTATGAAAATATCATCATTCCAGTCCAACTCATATCCTTGTATTTCAGGTTTCCAGCCACGGTCCTTTGCCATTTGAACAATCGTTCCTGCCGTAACAGGATAGCCATTCCCATGAAATCCGGCCCATTTTCTTTGACATTCACCGGAATGGTATCTGCTGTCTGAGCGGCTCCATGAATCCCATACAGATACATCGTAACCGTCCTCTTTTAAGGCCATGCCTACATATATCCATTCCTGATAATTTAATTCAGAAGGATTTAAAAAGTCCAATATTTGCTTGATGTCATAGCCTCTTTCCATACTTATGCTCCTTTATATTCTTGTGGATTTATATCTCTTGGAATTCTCCAACCATTTCCTGCAATTCTGTCTATAAGGTTTTTTGCTGTTTCAAACTTCCATGTTCCTACGTGTTGAAATCCTCTTCCCTCCAAAAATCTTATCTGCTTTGGCGTTGTCAGTCCTTCCGCACGTCTCTTATCAAGTCTGTCTAATAATTTTGCTGCTTTACCGGCATTTTCTATTTCATCTGGCATGATTCCCAGTTTTTCTAACGTCTTCTTCTGTTTATCTGATGGCGGTGACATTTCCCACCCAAAAGACGGTATATATCCCGATAAATCTTCTGCCTGTATACTCATTTCAAACTGTAACGGGTCTACAAGTTTTTTCTTACGTTTTTTCATCTCTGAAAGTTGTTTTGCCAGTGCTTCTTCTCGTTGTACCACAACGTCCTCTGCTGCTGAACGTTCCGCTTCCTCAATGTCAATGGCAATTCCCGGCTCTTCTTCCATATTTTTAGTCATCTGCCTTGCCACATCTTCATTTTCACAAATCAGACTAGCAGGATGACATAATTCGTGTCGCTCTGTGTGCCATAAGAAATCAAGTAATAATAAGTGGTTCTTTCCCGGATATAACCGAGTGCCTCTTCCCACCATTTGACAATACAAACTTCTTACTTTTGTCGGCCGCAATACAATTACACAATCTACTTCCGGGCAATCCCAACCTTCCGTAAGCAACATAGAATTGCATAAAACATTATATTTTCCATTTTCATAATCTGATAAAATTTCTTCTCTATCTTGACTGTTTCCATTCACCTCTGCCGCCGCGAATCCTTTTTCATTTAGAATTTGACAGAATTTCTGTGATGTTTTAACAAGAGGAAGAAAGACTACTGTTTTTCTGTCCATACAATATTTTATCATCTCATCTGCTATGCTCTGAAGATACGGATCAAGCACTGTTCCAATATCCCCTGCTTTAAAATCTCCTGACTGCATTCCAACTCCTGACATATCTATTTTTAGCGGAATAGTCAGTGCTTTAATAGGTACCAGATACCCTTCTTTTATTGCTTTGGGAAGCGTATATTCATATGCAAGATTTTCAAAATAACTCCCTAAGTTTCTCATATCTCCTCTATCGGGAGTTGCTGTTACTCCAAGAATATCCGCCTCTGAAAAATACTGCAGTACTGCTTGATAGCCATTGGAAATGCAGTGGTGTGCTTCATCTATTACAATCGTATCAAAATAATCTCTTTCAAACTGTTGAAGACGTTTCGGTCTCTGCATAGACTGCACAGAACCAACTACAACGCGAAACCAACTTCCCAGACAACTCTCTTCTGCTTTTTCTACTGCACACTTTAAACCAGTAGACCTCGAAAGCTTGTCCGCTGCCTGTTCGAGTAATTCCGCACGATGTGCCAATATCAGTACTCTTCGTCCTTCCCTTACGCAATCCTCTACGATTTTAGCGAATACAATCGTTTTGCCACAGCCTGTGGGCAGTACTAAAAGAGTACGTTTAATTCCGCTCTTCCAGTCCTGCTCCACCGCTTCTCTCGCTTCCTGTTGATATGGTCTTAATTCCATTAGAACGCACCTGCTTTAAATGTTTTCTGTGGCTCTTCCTCTTTTGGATACAACTTTTTAATACGATTGATTTTTCGCTCTTCTCCATCTCTATTTTCATAAGTATCTACAATAATATGGGCTCTGCCCGCTGCACCTGAAACCTGGTTCCAATTCATTGAGATTCTTTCTCCCTTTTTCTTTAAGCCAATTGCAGCAAACAGTTCAGAAAGTTTCCATTCCAATGAAGAATGTAAAATATAATTCTCTGTAATTGTTGTACTTCCCTTTGCAGATTCAATTGTGAAAAATACTTTTGCCATGTTGCAGGCAGGAAGTTTACCACTTCCCTGCGAGCGTGCTCTTTCATATTTTTCAATTTTAAAGTCATAGTCCCCTTCTTCTAATAAAATAAACTCCTGACTATCCTGCTCAATCTGGTCATCCCAGTTTAATTCTCTTCCTTCATTATTCATGTATGTAAATCCTCCTTACTCTGAAAACGGTATTTCCTCTTTTTCTTTTATTTCTTTAATCATTTCATATACCTGTGGCCAAGCCCCAACTAATACTCCTTGAATAAACTCAGGATCATAACGTTCAATAGGAGTATTTTCTGGATAATATCCTCTGGCCGCAACAGCACTCTGAATGTGCCACTCATTTACATTGTGTTCTTTCATTAAATCCAGCAGAGCCTTTGGTAAATGTTCCGGATTACTGTCAAAAGAACTTCTGTCAGGTGAAACTGTTTCCTGATTACTTTGAACTTCTACAGGCATTTGTTCCTGTGTCATAAACTCCGGCATAACATTTTCTTTTCTCTCCGGAAGCGACTGTTCAATCGGATTTTGAACAACATTTTCACACTTGCTCTCCACAACTTTCTCTGTGCTGCATGAAGCATTTCCTTGAAAGATATGTGCAATTTCTTCATATGAAAATTTTGTTTCCGGCGGAAGATTATGTCTGTTTTTAGCGTCCCAACATGGATGATGCGTAGTATACATAACCCTTGTTCCACCCTGTGCCTTGTTCTTTCCTTTTTCAGCACCTTGTCCATCTACATTTACAACATAGGTTTTATAATTTGCAAACAACACCATGTCTGCCCATTCTTTCAATAATGGGGCTACCTGTTTTGAAAGTTTTAACTCCCAACGGTCATATGCTCCCATTTCATCTGGTTGTTCAAACTTTCGCATTTTCGCATGAGCCGTCATCACAACGTTAATGTTACGTTCTATCAATTCATCTAAAAGATTTAACAATCCTCCAAATTCTTCCATTAAATACACATACCCTTTTCCATAACCAAAATCTTCAATACTTTTTTTCTTGTTTTTAGCACAAAGATTTTCGCTACAAAGTTTTTCTGCCCAGTCTGCAGTATCTATAACAAGTGTTTTCAATTCATTTGGATTGTCTCTAAAATAAGTAACTTGTTCAAGCAACATCTGAAAACTGCTCGGTTTTGGCGTTCTGGCCACATTCATATGTTTCGTACTACCTTCTGTATCAATAAATATCGGATCAGGAAACTGTGAAACAAACGTTGATTTTCCAATTCCCTCTGGTCCGTATACAAGTACTTTTTGAGCACTTGGAATAATTCCTCTAATGATTTGCATTAAAATACACCTTCTCTCCATTTATTTGTTTTTGTCGGAATAGGTTCTGCAGTCTCTTGTCCCACTACATATCCGTCCTCAATAATAATCGAACACTCATCACCTGTTGATACCCTTGTGGCAATAGCCTGCAGTCCCTCTTTTTCCAGCCATTCTCCAAATTCCTTTAAGGTTGCCATATCCATTTGTTCCAATTTATCTAAAAGAACAAATCCACACTCCGGATTTAACTTCCTTACGATTGCCGTAGAAACCTTTAATCTATCTGAACCGGACATATTATCCCACTTCTGCCCTTTATAAATTAACTCTCCCTCCTTTACAGATAGTTCCGGTAACGGTAATTCTGCAGCATTTAATAAATCTTGTTTTTTCGTTCTTGTCTTTTCTATCTTTTCAGTTAGTTCCGTATACTGTTTACGATATTCTTTAGCATCTTCTTCCGCTTTTTCTTTATCCAGATTTGCCCTTACTTTTCGATTAATTTCTTCTATATTCGCAATACTGTTTTCAAGTTCTGCCGTAGATTCATCATGAATATCCTGTGCTGTCATTAATGCCACATTTAATGATGCCTTTGCTTCTTCCAATTCAGCCTCTTTTTTCTGTAATTGCTCTCGCATTACTAATACTTCCTGATTTAAAAAGGCTACTGATTGCTGATACTGACTGACCTTTTCACGCTTTCTTTGATTTTCTCCATTTCGTGCCAATACTTCCTGCTGCTTCTTAATCAAGTCTGTTGGAGAAATCAAATCTTTCGGTGCTTCTGCATAATATACCTGTTCCTTAGCATATTTTTCTTTTTGGTCTGCAATCTGTCCGATTGTAAGCCTCTGATTATAAAGTTCTTTTTCTTCTTTTTCCAAAAGAAGCAGTTTATCACCGACACCTATAATCTTTAATAGCGTATTTGCCTTTTCTTTTCCGCTGCTTTCCATAAATTTAGGAAGATTCAAGGCAAGAGTCTCAACAAATGTATTTAATAATGTCTGCCCTGCTTTCTCCCCTGACGGATCTGTTACCTTTAAACTGCTGTTTTTTCCTTTTCTCTCAACTACTAATCCATTGTTCATCACAATTTTAAGATTTGGTGGAACATTTGAGCCATGTCTCATTGCTTCTGTTGGTCTAAAGTTTTCACCGCCTAATGCCCATGCAATCGAATCTAACACCGATGTTTTTCCCTGATTGTTATTTCCTCCAATAACAGTCAAACCATTCTGTGTCGGTTCAATTTTTACGGCACGAATTCTTTTCACATTTTCAATTTCTAATTTATTTATCTTCATTGTCATTTGACTTTTCCTCAACTTTCTTCTACAATTAAATCGGTTAATTTATCTGAGTGCTTTAGGTTTGCCGACCTTTATAAGCACTCTTTTTTAGTACCCGATAATCAGCCAGTACAGAAACATTCCTACACAAAACCATGCCGGCAGGGAATATACCAGGTACTCCAAAAAATCTTTTTTCCATTTCTTCACTGCTTGTCCTCCTTCCTTATCCTGCAATCATCAGACCTAATACAAACGTTCCGAACAGTGCTAGTGCAATAACCAGCACAATGACTGCTTTTTCCAAACAATTAAAAATCCAGCGCTTTAAGTATGCCTTTCTGCGTCTTTTGAAAAACTCGCTTTTCTTCTCATTTGCCATGCTTGTCCACCTCCTTATCCGCCTAAGCGGTTTTATCCTCTGCTTTCTTTTCAAGTGTATAGTCAATTTTGACTTTCTCCTGCTCACCTATTAGAGAAATGAGCACCTGTATGATTTTTTCCATGTTCGGTTTCATTTTCTTCACCTCTCTAAACTCTATGTACTACTGATTGTACTTGTTGCGTTGTCCCTGCAAATCTCCTATAATCTAATTACCGAGTACCAGTCGGAATAATTATGAAAGGAATGATTCAAATTAAAGTAACTGTCAAACTAAATACTTCCAACATGAAACAAAAAATTCTAAACCAAATTGAAACGGAGGAGAAATCTATGCAATTAACCAAAGACACTGATAAAATGCTTTGTTTAATCTACGAAGAATTTCTGGAACGTAGAAAAAACGGATTATCGAAATCAAACGCTAAAACATTCGAACGCCCTGCCGCTTTACAGGAACAATTTCTTCAAGGTATACACAAAGATGATATTTATGATGCTCTTGTAGAACTCAAGCGAAATAACTTGATTCGTGCATATTATGATATGGGATTCCAATTAAACGACTCAGCTATCATTTATATGGAAAACCGTTTCAAAAATGGTTTGAAAGAAGTCACTGATTTTATCAGCAAATTCATTCCTTAACTTCTTGTGCGCTGGTGCTATAAAACTCATCTTTTGTAGTCATCAGCGACCATTCTCCGTTTTCGAACGTTAAACATAAATAAGTTCCATTCGACGAAATGTCTTTTCCATTCACCTCAACATGTCCAACACCGTTTTTCACATCGATGTGTACAGACTCTAATTTTTCCGCCTTCACTTCCTCACCTCCTACCCTGCTTTCTCATCACAACTCTCTTTATCCAAACAATCTCTGGCTTTGAGAACTTCCGAATTGCTCTTCATAATTAAAAGACTTTCTTTATCCATTTGTTTCATATTGGTTACTGTTTCTTCCACCAATTTTTTTAATTCCTCTGACATAATGTATCACCTCTCTTTTTTATTGCCATTTATTTCTATATCCCCTATAATTTGCTTATAGGCTTTTGCCGAAGCCTAATACAAAGGAAAGGAATGATTTTTAATGCTCGATAATTTAGAATTACCTAACGAAACAATTAACAAAACATATGATGATGTTGCTCATCCTGCGGCTTCGGAAGTCGGAAAATTCATTGGACGCATTCCTCGTGCAATCAATGCTGCTTTAGCACCTTTGGACAAATGGATTCTTCAAAAAGAACATAACGTTGTCGAAACGAAAAAAGTTCTTGCCACAAAGCTAGAATCCATTAATCCGAGCAATATTGTCACTCCTGAACCATATGTTGCCATCCCAACACTTCAAGCTATTTCGTATTGTATTAGTAGCAAGGAACTATACGAGTTGTATGCTAACCTTTTGGCCAAATCAATGGTTTCTGATACCAAAGAACACGTTCATCCTTCATTTGTCGAAATAATAAAACAACTCTCGCCTAATGATGCTTTAGTTTTTAAAATCATTTCCAAGAAAAAAGTAGTACCAGCTGCAAATCTCAGTATTTTAATGTTGCAGAAAGGTATTCGTCTTGCTGGTAGCGCTCCAGAGGAAAAGATTTCCCTTGCTCTCATTTCCGATATCCTTATTCCTCTCGTTTCAGAAGACCAAGTTCGCATTTCTCTTGATAATTTGATGAGAATCGGCCTTGTACAGTTGAATGATTTCGAGTTGAAAGATAACGCTTCTTATTCATTCGTAGAATCTTCTGATGTTTATTTGGAATTGTTAGAGGAATTCAATCGTTTGAATGCAGAAACCCCTACCGCTGACCGTATACACGTTTACAGAAAATGTATTTCTACCACTTCTTTAGGAAGGCAATTCTGTTCCGTTTGTATCGATGGTTTCTAATTCCTTGATGTCATCGCGGAGTTTACTAACAATTTTTATTAACTCTTTGTCTGACTTAATATTCTCTTGTAAATACTTCTTGATTGATAGCTGCTCTTTTTTTAGAGCGGCTATTTCTTTTTCCATCTTTTTAATTCTTTTGTATTTCACTATTTTTCTCACCTCTCTTCGTATCTATGTGAACATTATACGTCACACAGATACTATTGTCAAGATATTTTTGTTATCTTTGTGACGTTTTTGTATTGACACAATATCTTTTAATATGTATAATCGGAATTAGAAAAGAGGTGAGTTAATGAACACTCGAATTAAAAAACTTAGAAAAACGCTTGATTTGACAATGGAAGACTTTGGAAAGAGAGTAGGGGTAACTCGCACTGCTATTTCCAATATTGAATCGGGTAACCGTAATGTAACGGAACAAATGTTTAAATTAGTATGTCGAGAATTTAATGTAAATGAAGAATGGCTTCGAACAGGCGATGGCGAAATGTTTGTTGCACTACCTATAGAAGATGAAGTAGCCGCATATGTTGAAGATTTGCTTGCGGACGATGGAGAAAACGAACTTTATAATATAATCAAAGCAATTATGCGTACATATAACGAATTATCTCCTAAATCGCAAGAGGTGTTGAGAGATGCCAGTGCAAAGTTAGTGAAAAATTTGCAAAAAGAAAAAGAAGACTAATGTCTCCTCTTTCTTGCTAAATATCTTTTAATAATGGTATACATTTGGTTTAAAAATCGAACATCTGCTTCGTCCAATTGTTCAACCATATTAATGATTATTTGCTTTAGTTTTTCGCAACTCATATGTACATACCCTCCCGTGTTCTTTTTATCGAACGCACGTTCTGAAATTCCTTAATTGAATAATACTACATTCTATATATTATTTCAACGGTTTTTAGAACATTTGTTCTTTTTGTTTTTTCTTTATACTATATATACAATTTAGCATGGGAAATCTGACGCGAAGTGAGGGATTTGTCCCAGATGTGGGACACTTATTTGTATGGAGAGTCCAAAAGGTCAGAAATATGGATTTTTAGACCTTTGGCGAGTAGTTCAAGAGTATCAGCGCTGGGAGAAGTTTCATTGTTCATTATCCTTTGAATAGAGGATTTTGAAATCCCAGTGAGAAACGATACTTGATGAATTGTTAAGTTTTTACTTAGCATTATTTTATCCAATAGTATCTTCATAATTATTCTATCTTAAAACATGAATAGGTACTAATCTACAGGTAAATAATGGAAACTCATCTGACAGGAGAGCGACTATGAGGTATATTTTTGAAAATGAAAATGCACTTGAGTTATATTATCACATCACAAAAGAAATGAATGTGAAACTTGTTCCTCACGGTTTTGAAGATGAGGTCTATATCAGCGAAGAATTTATGAACGAGTGCATGAAAGATATTATTACTAAAGATAAGAGATTTAAAAAATAGGTATTAATCGCTATGGCGTTTATACAATACAAAAGAATGAGAAAGTGAGGGATATGTTATGGGGTTAAGATTTAGAAAAAGCATAAAAATCGCTCCAGGACTAAAAATCAATCTAAACAAAAATAGCATTAGTGCTACTGTCGGAACAAAAGGTGCCCACTACACCGTAAACTCAAAAGGAAAGAGAACCGCATCAGTCGGAATCCCCGGCACGGGAATTTCCTACACACAGACAACTGGTGGCAAAAGCAAAGGTTCTTCTAAAAAGGCTGACACTTCAACCGATTCTTATACTTATTCTCAGCCGAACAATACAGAACCAAATAACAACGATAAAAAATGGTATCAAAAAACAGGTTGGATTATTGCTTGGCTAATCTTATTCTTCCCTGTAGGATTATTCCTAATGTGGAAGTACAGCGATTGGAAAAAGGCTATAAAAGTGATTGTTACTGCCCTATTTGCTTGTTTCACCATTGCTGCTATAACATCACCGACTTTAGAAAACGTGTCTTTATCTGCAGATACTTCAAAGACGTACGATATAAAACAGGATATACCTATTAAAGCAACTGTTTCACCGTCTGATTACGAATTATCCGATACTGATTTCAATATTTCAGGTGGAGAATTAAAAATATCTGACGGGAAAATAACTTTTTCTGCAACCAAAGGCGGAGCCTATGAAGTTTGGGTTGAGCATGACGATATTAAGAGTAATACACTAAAATTTAAAATAGAAGACAAAAAGGCTATTGCTAAAAAGAAAGCCGAAGAGGCTAAGAAAAAGGCTGAGGAGGAAGCAAAACGTAAGGCTGAAGAAGAGGCTAAAAGAAAAGCCGAGGAAGAGGCACGAATTGCTGCTGAGCAGGAAGCCAAAAGGAAAGCCGAAGAAGAAGCACGCTTAAAAGCCGAACAAGAAGCTAAAAGAAAGGCTGAACAAAATACACCTCCTGCGAACCAAACACATACCCAAGCACCTCAGCAATCCTCTCAATCGGGAGGCACTGTTTATTGGGTATCAGGAGGAAGTGTTTATCACTCAACTCCAAATTGTGCAACTTTAAAACGTTCAAGTAATATTCGTAGTGGTTCAATTACAGAAAGTGGTAAGTCTAAGCCTTGTAAGGTTTGCCATTAATTCTTATAAGAAAAACCGCCCAGTGTTACCAGCACTGAACGGTCAATACATATCCGAAGATATGCAAGTATACTTAGCACATATATTGTATCATCTTCGGAGCAGCCACGCAATCGGAACATATTTTCGGTGGCTGTTATTTTTATACCCTTTTTTTAATATATTTTACCGAGGAGTTGATATAACATGACAGAAAAACTATTGAGATGTGCAATCTATATCCGCGTATCTACATTTGAACAGAGTGTAAACGGAAAATCTCTGCAGGCTCAAAAAGAATATCTTGAGCATTACGCATCAGAACACGGCATGGTTGTTGTTAATGTGTATGCCGATGAGGGAAAGACTGCCCGTAAGGAACTAAAAAAACGAAAAGCAATCCATGCCCTGATTAATGATGTAAAACAGGATAAAATTGACGTTATCCTCTTCTGGAGACTGGACAGGTGGTTTCGTAATCTGTCCGATTTCTACAAGGTACAGGATATTCTTGATGAGCATGGCGTGTACTGGATTTCTGCATCTGAACCCGGAATTAACATGGAAACAAGGGACGGTAGACTGCAGTTAAATGTCGTGCTATCTATTGGCCAAAACGAAGTAGACACTACCTCTGAAAGAATTAAGTTCGTAAACGAGGCATCTATCCGGCAGGGTAAGTTAATCTTCGGAGAAAGTAATATGCCACTCGGTTATAAATCAGGTATTATAGACGGTAAAAAGTGTATGATAAAAGATTCAGATACTGAGCCTATGGTAAATGATTTTTTCCGCTATTTTAAGCAGCACCAATCCAAACAAGGCACTGTTCGATATATGCAGAATACATATGGCATCAACTTTTCTTATGGAATGCTACGCACAATGCTTACAAGTGAATTTTACAAGGGAACTTATCGTGGTTTCCCATACTGTCCTGCATATCTTTCAGAAAGCGAATGGAACGAAATTCAGGCTATTTCAACCCGTAATGTAAAACGTACTCCTTCCGGAAGAATATATCTCTTCTCCGGACTTATGCGTTGTTCTGTATGCGGTCAGAAATTAGCCGGCACAGGCTGTTCCTCTATTATAAACCGCAAAACAAAGGAAAAGCGTACATACTGCTACTACAGATGCAATCGCGCCTTAAAAGACAATCTTTGCACGAACAGACACCGTGTAAGCCAAAATTTAATTGAAAAATATTTATTGGAAAATTTGTCAGAAGAATATGAGAAATATCAAATTAGAAGTGCTAAAATTAATGAGAAAGAAAAGAAAAAGAAAGCGTCAAAAAGTCCTAAACAGATTCAAAGTGAATTGGAACGATTAAACCTGCTCTTCCAAAAGGGACGTATTTCTTTTGAATATTACGATGAAGAATATAAACGCTTGGAAGAGGAACTTGCCGAGATAAATACGCAACCGATACAATTAAACCGTGATTTTTCCTACTTAGAAGAACTGCTGCAGACGAACTTTCAGGAAATGTACAACTCCCTTTCTCCCGAGAACAGGCGCACCTTTTGGCGTTCTACCATTCGTGAAATATATCTGAATGATGATTACTCCGTACAGGGAGTTGACTTTCTGTAATTGTTTTGTACTAACTATACCGCCCCAAATCCTGTTTTCAAAATGAGGTCAATTCCTTCTTCCTCGAAATATCCCTCTTCAATCGCCACATACATCGGAGCATAAAAAATAGAATGTGCCACTTCATTTAAACGGACTTTCTGCAATTTATCCTTTGGCTCTTCTTCCTTTTTACACGCTGTCATGGAAACTGCGGATAAGACTACCACCGCTGTCATCATCAGTGAAATAACTCGCTTTTTCATTTTCTTTCCCCCACTTTATTTCTTTACCTTATCAATATATGTCTTGGGGAGAAATACGTGTTTTTTCTTTAGCACATCACAATAATTTTTCGGGGAGTAGTTTGAGGAGGAATACTTCTTGTCGTTATTGTATAATATACGATTAACATATTCTGCCCTACAGGACACATATATTGCTGCCCATTTGAAGTAATAATCTCTGTTCCCCGGGAAATATTTAATTTCAACTGTTCGTCCACGGCTGTCAGGTTCTCATCAAAATAGCCTACAAAAATATTTTCATTCGGAATATTTCTGCCGATAATCACCGCCTGATATTGCGGCGGATAAATAAGCGGAACAGGAAGATTTGCATCATAAAACGCAGTCACTGTCATGCCGGGACGAATCCTGATCATGTCAATTACATACGTTTCTGGAGAAATAATAAAATTATGCACTCCCTCTGCATTTTGTATTGTTATCATTTGCCGACAACAATCTTCACTTATAGGTTGAATACGTTGTACCGTTCCGGTAATTGCGTTTAGGTTTTCCATAAATTTCTTTCCTTTTTGTTTCTTTATTCCTAATATATGCCTACCGTCTAAATATGAAACTTTTTATGGATTTCCTGCAGTACTTCTTCCTTTTTAAAAATAATCAATGCGACCAGCAATAAGAAACTGAACATTACACAGAGTAAAGAGGGAATCGTGTTCGTGACTACTCGTGTCAGCAGAAAAATAAAAGGGACTGTCATTCCATAACTCCCCGCCATAAGAAGATAAATCATATAATCTTTTGCTTTTAATTTTTGCACTCTTATTGCGGTCAGCATAAATGTTATGATGCATATTACGGCAATCGGGAATACATATCCAACAGACCACCCTTTCCATTTTGTTCCAATATCCCATAAAACACAGCCAACTGTAATCAACATCATTTCCCACATTCCATTTTTGAGAAGATTGTGTCTTTTCTTGAATCCGGTCACAAAAACCAGCCATGTGCTACATATCAGTCCTGTCACAAACACAGCCCAATATATCCCTGAATTTATCATTGTGTTTATTCCAAATGTCAGTGTAACTCCGGCAATACATAAAAACGAAAACCATTGAAAAAGTTTTTGGGCAAGTTCAGTCTGTTTTTTCGTCTCCGGATATGTTGGTGTTTCTATTTTGGCTTCTATTCCCACTTGGGACAATATATCAAAGAAATTTCTAATGACATTTTCCGTATCGCTTCTTGAAGTAAAGCCCAAAGATAATTTATCTTCAAAAGAACATGCACATAATTCCATCTTTCCCGTACTTGTATACACACCAAACCTGTAAATGTATTTCCTATATTCTTCCGGCATGGATACTACACTCATGTTTGAAAATACTGCTGTCAATTCTTTTTCCGCCAATTTTGCCCCTGCCTGCATACAAACATTTTTTAATTCCAACGGTGCAATTCTGAGAAATGGATTTTTCTCCAATGAAATCCACTCATTCATATGTTCCGCCATTCTTTTTGTGTTTAATTCCTCCTGAAAAAATTGTTTTACATACGCTAATACATCTTCCAAACTGTCTTTTTCCTGTCCAAACTGATAACACGGTTCAATCCAACCGAAAAAATTCAACATGGACTCTGACGGAAATAATTTTCTGAGATTAACGGGAATCATTAATTTTACCGGATTTTTTTCTTCCGTTTTGGACATTTCCCTATGAATTGCACAGAGAAGAACGGAAGTTAATAAAACAGTCATTGTCACCCCGTATTCTCTTGACTTTTCTAAAACTTCCGACACCGACAATGTTGCCTCTGTTATCTGCATCTGAAAGCGGTTTTGCTTTTGTTTTTTAAGTTGAAATGCCTTTTTCTTTTCCTCTTTCGGCTTTTTGATTTTCGGAGAATAATATTTCTCAAATCCGTCGATTTCCTGATCCGTAACGGTGACGGATTCATTTCCGAGGGGAACATCTTTTATTCCCTCACTTTTATGTGCAATCAACAGATAGTTCTTCACTAACTCACGCAAAAATAAAGTCGCTCCGGTTCCGTCTGTTAATGCATGATATACTTCAAAATTAATTCTGTTTTTATAATAGGTCACTTCAAAAAGCAGACTTTTTTTGTCCCGTATATAAATATCGCTGCACGGTTCTTTCCACTCTTCTTCGACAGCAGGCCTTAAGTGGCTCTTTTCCAAATAGTGCCAAAACAGTCCCTTTCGCATAACGGAAAGAAATACAGGATATTTTAGAACCGTTTTATCCAGCGCTTTCTGTAAAATACCTTCGTCTACTTCCTCCTGCAGTTCACAATAAAAACGGAAAACTCTTGTATCCGCTCTTCCGCTTGTCGCCGGAAAGATTTTTGCCGCATTATCTAATTTTCTCCACGATGCTCTTTTTGTTTCCGACATACTAACACTCCTCCAAAAATTTACAAATATATTCTAAACTTTCCTGCACATGGTAATGTTTAAATCCCAAAGCAAAAAATCCATGAATTGCATTTTGTATGCGATAAATTTGTACGTCCACATTTTCTTCCTGCAGGCGCCTTCCATAATCCTCTCCCTCATCTCGAAGTGGATCAAGTTCAGCGGTAAGAATTAAAGTTCTCGGAAGATTTGCAAACGTTTTCGCTTTAATTGGAGCAAAATATGGATTGTCCTTATCTTTTTCTTCACTTTTATACAATTCAATGTAATCCTGCATTTTCTGTACCGTTAAGAAAAAATCGGTTCCATTTTCCTGCACTGACATATATGGAGATTTTTCCGAATAGTCGCTATTTACTGCAGGATAAATCAAAATTTGTCTCCGAGGGGAAAAATCTCCTGTATCTCTTGCTTTCTGGCATACTCCTGCAACTAAATTTCCTCCTGCACTGTCTCCGATTAGCGTTATGTTCTCCGGCGGCATATCTTTAATCAGTTTTTCATTAAACATTGCTTCTGCCACCCTGTAGCAATCTTCAAATCCTGCCGGAAAAGGATATTCCGGAGCAAGCCGATACTCTACGGAAACAATAATCTGATTTGTTGCTTCTGTCAGTTTTGCACAAATTCTCTCATAACTATCCACGCTCTCTGTGACCCAGCCGCCGCCGTGAAAGAAAAGCAAAGCCTTTCTTTCTCCCTGCATTTCCTTTGGAAGGTACAAACGTATCGGTATTTTGTATCCATTGTTTTCAACATAATAGTCTGTCGTTCGATGAAAAATCTTCAGTAAATCAATGCCTTTTAAATCTGCCATATATCTTGCCGGCTTTACTTTTATTCCTCCTTTTGAAAGCCCCCGCAATACTTTTCTTACTACTCTTCTCATTTTTCTTTTCTCCAAGTTATCTCCTTTATCCTATACGAAAGTAGCAGATAACATTTGTTACCTGCCACCGCATTTTCCAACATTTTCTTATTGGCTCTGTTGTTTTGCCAATGTAAAATAGTCCTCTTAAATTATCTTTATTTTAGCACAATACTTTAGACAAAGCAATTTATTTTTTTTGAAATACGAAAAGGACATCACAGTTCAACTGCAATGTCCTCAAATTTTTCATATTATAATAAGAAATATTTCCCTATAAACAAGACTGCGAGTACAATCATCAACACGCTTATCTTCTTTTCTTTTGCTTTTCCTGCAACAAGATTGATTATAACGTATGTAATAACTCCCATTGCAATACCTTCAGAAATACTGTAGAAGAATGGCATTGCCGCAATACAGATGAAACAAGGAAGTCCTTCTGTGAAGTCAGAAAAATCAATGTTTGCCACATTTGTCAACATATAAAATCCTACCACTACCAATGCAGGTGCTGTCGCAAATGATGGAATGGCAAGGAAAATAGGTGATAACAACAGAGAAGCACCAAATAATACGGCTGTTGTCACTGCTGTAAGACCTGTACGTCCTCCTTCTGAAACACCAGATGCACTTTCCACGAAAGTAGTTACTGTTGATGTACCAAGCACTGCTCCGGCTGTTGTAGCCACTGCATCTGCCATTAAGGCTCCTTTAATTCTAGGAAGTTTTCCGTCTTTATCAAGCATATTTGCTTTTGTAGAAACTCCAATCAATGTTCCCAATGTATCAAAAATATCTACAAATAAGAACGCAAAAACAACTACCATAAACTGTCCGATGTTAATTCCCGAAAAACTTAATTTCGCAAAAATCGGTGATAAACTCGGCACACTGATTCCGTTGCTGAAATCCGGTAACAAACTATACATACCTAATTCTGCATTCGGAACATAAATTCCTGTCAACTGACAGATGATTCCTAAAATCCATGTAATTAAAATTCCCCAGAGAATATTTCCCTTTACATTTTTTACTACAAGAATTGCTGTAATAATAATACCGATAACTGCCAAAAGAACTGTAATTCCTACATCATTCATTGATGCTGATACCTTGTTTAATTCATTATAACCTTTGACAGAGAATAACTGAACTAAAGTAGAACCACCGATAACAATTTTTGCATTCTGTAATCCGATAAACGCAATGAATAAACCGATTCCCACGCTTACCGCTGATTTTAGATTCATCGGAATCGCATTAAAAATTGCTTCACGAACATTTGTGACAGATAAAAGAATAAAGATAATACCCTCTACAAATACTGCCGCTAAAGCAACCTGCCATGTGTATCCCATACCGATAACGACTGTGTACGCAAAATATGCGTTTAATCCCATTCCCGGTGCCAACGCAAACGGATAGTTTGCAAAAAGTGCCATTAACATTGTTCCTAAAAATCCTGCCAGAGCAGTTGCTGTGAATACGGCACCCTGATCCATTCCCGCTGCCGAAAGAATACTTGGGTTTACCGCTAAAATATATGCCATTGTCATAAATGTCGTAATACCGGCAAGTATCTCTGTTTTCACAGTTGTCTTGTTTTCTTTGAGTTTAAATATTTTCTCTAACATACTCTCTCATTCCTCCTTAAGTAATACTTATCTAGTTTATCAGAGAGTTTATGTAATGTAAATCTTTTATACATTATATATACTTATAACTATTCATAAGTATTAATATTTAAACAATTCAGTAGACAAATATCTTTCCCCTGTATCCGCAAGTAATGTCACGATTACCTTTCCCGCATTTTCTTCTTTTTTCGCTTCCTCTATTGCCGCATATACTGCTGCTCCTGAAGAAATCCCCACTAAAACACCTTCTTTTTCTGCCAGAAGCCTTGCACCTTTAAATGCCTGCTCATTTTCTACCGTAAGAATCCTGTCATAAATGTTCGTATCCAAAATATCCGGAATAAATCCTGCGCCGATTCCCTGTATTCCGTGAGGTCCCGGATTTCCTCCTGAAAGCACAGGGGATTGGGCAGGTTCAACAGCCACCACCTCTATATTCTTATTTTTTTCTTTTAGGCAGCGACCTGTTCCGGTAATTGTTCCACCCGTGCCGACACCTGCAATAAACATATCTACTTTACCGTCTGTATCTTCCCAAATTTCTTCTCCGGTTGTTCCATAATGTGCTTTCGGATTAGAAGGATTTGTAAACTGTCCCAATATGATTGCTCCCTCAATTTCCTCCTCCAATTCTTTTGCTCTCTGAAGCGCCCCTTTCATTCCCAATTTTCCGTCTGTGAGAACAATTTCGGCTCCATACCCCTGCAAAAGTTTTCTTCTCTCCACACTCATCGTTTCCGGCATAGTAAAGATTGCTTTATATCCTTTTGATGCAGCTGCCATCGCCAAACCGATTCCTGTATTTCCACTCGTAGCCTCGATAATGGTAGCACCTTTTTTTAATTTCCCCATCTCCTCAGCATCTTCTATCATTTTCTTTGCCACACGGTCTTTTACGCTTCCTGCTGGATTGAATAACTCCAATTTAACATACACTTTTGCTTTTAAATTTTCCGCTTCCTCTATGGAAGTCACCTCCAATAAAGGTGTATTTCCGACTAATTCCAATATGTTTTTATAAATTTTCGCCATTTTTTTCTTTCTCCTCTCTTTTTTTATCAACTGAATATATAAAATATATCAAATAACCACTTATTCTTTTTGTATATTTTCTATGAAACATTCTTGTTTTTTCTTGACTTTTATATATAATTATGCTAATCTAACGAAGTATCAGTTTCTGATACAGTATCATTATTTTTTATTTTTATGGAGGTAACATCATGAACAAAGGTACAGTAAAATGGTTCAACAACCAAAAGGGTTATGGATTCATCTCTGACGAAGCCGGAAACGATGTATTTGTACATTACACCGGTTTAAACATGGAAGGCTTCAAATCCTTAGAAGAAGGTCAGGCAGTTGAATTTGAAATTACAGAGGGTGCTAAAGGTCCTCAGGCTGTCAACGTAGTAAAACTTTAATCAACATTTTAAATGTGCCTTTTATTTATAAGATTTAATATATATTTGATTTCATATTTAAAAAGCATCACTGGAAATGAGATTAGAAAACCCGATACATTACCGTATCGGGTTTTTCATGTAACTGTTTCGGTAAATTACTCTTGTGTCCCCGAGCATATCCTGTATTCCTCTTTTTTCCCTGTCTACTCCCACTAAAACATATCCGATTCCCATACAGAATCCGCTTAAAAATCTTCCGATGGTTTCCCTGTAGATTATGTTAAACAGAGATAATTTCCCACCGTTTGCATTGACTACCTGTAAGTTCATAACGCGTTTTCCAAGTGTCGTTCCCGTACAATACGTCATCAGGACAAAATAGGAAACTCCGCATACATATAAAACAATATCTTTTAATGTATAGTGAAACAATATGTTTCCGTCTATCTGCGAAAAAAGAAAGTGTAACGGAATTCTGATGAAGAGTAAACCAACCCATACAATAATACTGTCAATAATATATGCCGACAGTCTTGCGAAAAATCCCCCATACATTACCGGGTTATCGTAATTGTTCTGCATAATACATCGGCACCCCACTTCCCAATTCCGCTTCTGTCTCTTTTAATACTTCCGCTTCCGATTTTGTCTTTAAACTTTCTAATTTCCCAAAAAATGATGCGAGCATGGACGGTTCCGTACTTGGCTCATAGAAAATCACATTCTCCCCAATTTCTTTACTCATGTCTTTTTTCATATCGTCATACAGTCCGATTTCATCAACTAAACCGTTTGCTTTTGCCTGCTTTGCCGAATAGATTCTTCCGTCCGCAAGTTTTCTCACTTCCTCCTCACTCATTTTTCTTCCGTCTGCCACAATTTCAACAAAGCGACCATAGGATTCATCTACGATACTTTGATAAATAGCCGTCTGCTCTTCGTTCATCTGACTCATATCTTTATTCTTGCCGCTTGTTATACTGTATGAGCGAATCCCCAATTTCTCATATAATCCCGTCATATCAAATCCTGAAATAATTACTCCGATAGAACCTGTTGTCGTGTTTGGATTAGCGTAAATCTTGTCAGACGGCGCTGAAATATAATATCCGCCCGAAGCGGCGTAATGTTCCATGTATGTCCATACCGGACGATTTGTCTCTTTCTGGTATTCTTTCAATTTCAAATATAATTCCTCGGATTCATAAACCGCTCCTCCCGGAGAATCTACGCGAAGAAGAATTCCTTTATTGGAAGAATCCTCTTTCATTCTGTCAATATATTCCAAAGTATCCAAATGCTGGTATCCTTCACTCGTATCAAAAATCCCATCTGATGTTGTCTGTTCCTGTATTGTTCCCACAACATTTACCACACCGACATATTCTCTGTTTGGAAGTTGTAATTCTGTTCCTCCGGATAAAACCTCACTGGAAGTTCTCTTTAAAAAAGAATCCGCAATCGTATTGGTAAATACACTCGTCACGCCTACGGCAATAAATAAAACTGCGGCAACCACCGCTCCGATAATCTGCTTTTTGTTCATCTTCTATTCTTCTCCTTTATCTGACGTATTTTCCCCTTCCTGTGTGGAATTATCGGGTACTTTATCCTGTCCCGCACCCTGATTTTCTTCCTCTTTCTGTTCCTCCACAGGTTTTTGTTCCTGTTCTTCCGTCTGTTCTTCCGTCTGCTCTTCTGTCTGTTCCTCTTCCGGCTCTTTTACCGGTTCTTTCGTTGATTCATCTTTATCGTTTAGTTTCTCAATTCCGATTTTAGCCCATTTTTTCAAAGTTTCCCGGTTATAATACGCTGCCGTTCCAATCACCGCAAGAATAAGGATAAATAGAATCGCTTTTAGAAAACCGTGTCCTTTTTTCTCTTTCGTTTTTTTCTTCTCTTTCCCTGAAAACTTAAAAGGCAGTTTGATCGAACCTCCCTTTTTCCGTTTCTTCTTACTCCTGCCGGAATTCTTTTTACTTCCGGCATAGTTTTCACTATGCTCCTTTTTCTCCTTTTCTCTTTGTTTATCCAAATCCATTTTTACTTTACATTCATAACAAAATGCATATGTATGATAAATCGGATTGCCCTGTTTATCTTTTCCTACTTCAATTGGTTTGATTTGCATCTCTTTTCCACATCGTTTACATATCATAAGCATTTCCTCCTCAGTTAGATTAGTCTACATTATATCACATCATTTCTTTCTATTTGTGAAAAAAATCTTAACTTTAATTTCATTTTACGATATAATAATCGGAGTAATTATTTGTACATACAAAGGAGTTAGACATATGAATAAAAAAGAAATTGCGGAAATCAAAAAGCAGTTTACCCCCGCAAACTGTGCAATCACACGCATTTGTGGCTGTTATGTAAACGGTGAAAAAGAAAAGCAGTCCACATTCAAACAGGCTTTTCTCTCTTTACCCGAGGAGGAAATGTTCAAATATTTCGATATTTTTCGCAAAGGTCTGTCGGGAACTCTCGGGAAAAATCTAATTAATATGGATTTTTCTCTTGAAGCGGAATTAAACGGCGGAACACACGAGTTTCTCTTAAAATTGCGCGAAAGCCGCCTGACTGACGATATGCTTTTAAATACTTTTTACGATAAAATTATCGAATCTTACGATTATGCAGAGCATTATCTTATCCTCCTCATTCACAGCGCCTACGACATTCCCGGAAAGTCTTCTGATAATGAGGAAATGTTTGACGCTTCTGATGAAGTATACGATTATATCGTCTGCAGTATATGCCCTGTCAAACTTTCAAAACCGGGACTGTCTTACGATGCTGAATTAAACACTTTCCATGACCGTATCCGTGATTGGATCGTAGAAATGCCAAACCATGCTTTCTTATTCCCCGCTTTCAACGACAGAAGTACGGATATTCACAGTACACTATATTATTCCAAAAAACCGGAAGAATTACATATGGAACTGGTAGACAGTTTGCTTGGCTGTTCTTCCCCTCTCACCGCAGGAACACAGAAAGAGTCTTTCAATACACTGATAACGGAAACACTGGGAGATGAATGTTCCTACGAAGTTGTCAAAAACATTCACGAAAACCTAAATGAACTGATTGAAGAACAGAAAGATTCTCCTGTTCCCGTCGAACTTGACAAAGAAGAAGTAAAATATCTATTTGCCAAAAGCGGTGTCGATCAGGAAAAATTAGAAAATTTTGACACACAGTACGAAACCGTAGCAGGCGAGAAATCCACTCTTCTTGCCACTAACATTACAAATACAAGAACTTTTGAAATTAAAACCCCTGATATTATCATCAAGGTAAATCCGGAACGCACTGACCTTGTTGAAACAAAGGTCATTGACGGAAGGCAGTGTCTTGTCATTGGGGTAGATGATCATGTGGAAATCAACGGTATATCCGCACGCACAATATTGAAAAAATCTGAATAAATCTGCTTGGCAGAGGGGACTGTTCCTCTCTGCCTTTATAATCTTTCTATTCTTTTCAGAAGAGTCTGTTCTCTCTCCTCAAAAAGAACGTTTTTATTATATTGATAGTATCTCTCACAGGAATATTCCTGTAAGAACTGCGCACTGTAATAGTTCGCATTCAGTTCTGTCACAAACGCTACCATTTCCTGACTCGTTCCAAACATAATTTCCATGAAATCGAAAGCATATTCCAGCATTTTTCCTGACGCTTCTTCCAGTTTTTCATAAATTTCTTTTTCTTTTGCAAAGAGAGAACGCACCTTTTCAAATCCTTCTTCTTTGTCATAGAGGTTTTCTGTTTTCAACACCATAATATAAGATTCCAATTTCTGAATTGTGCGTGAGAAAGAATATTTTTCTTCCCTGTTTAACAATTCTGCTTTTTTCTTATATTCTAACGTTTCAATCATCTGCTCTTTCACTTCCTCCAGGCAGGATACCGCATCTTCCCCAAATTCCAGATTGCTCTTATATCTTTTCAGACATTTGAACAATACTTCCGTCTCCCCTTCTCTTCGGTATGTCTGACGGAACTGCTCTGTCAATTTTGCCAATAAAAGGCTGACAATGCTTAATCGCTCGTCAAAAGAAGCGTGATTTAATTTCTTTTTCACTCTTTCGTCTATTGTCCCTTCAAGAACCTCGTCCATGCGGTAATCGGTGCGATATTTGTGATAGAGTTCCAAATAATTTGCGAAATCTTTTGCAATCTTCGGATATTGAATATACTGCACAACCACTTCCCAATCTGCCTCTTTTTCCTGCTTTTCATATGCGTAAAGCATATTGGATAAATCTTCCCAGCCTCTCGGTGTAGAAAAGAGCATTCCGTCCACCGTCATCTCCATCTGATAAAAATAAGAAGGCTTCGCTGTCAGATAGGAAATAACAGCACCATGAATGTTAGATTTATACGCATATTCTTTCCAGACGGAAAACTCCGGCTGTACTTCTATTTTCTTCACTCTGTCCATTGTAACAACATCAAATTCTCTCACGGATTTATTGTATTCAGGAGGATTTCCCGCCGTCACAATAATCCAGCCTTCCGGTATCTGATGATTTCCAAAACTTTTATATTGCAAAAATTGCAGCATCGCAGGGGCCAACGTTTCTGAAACACAGTTGATTTCATCTACAAATAAAATTCCCTCTTTTAATCCTGTTTTTTCTATCTTATCGTAGACGGACGCTACAATCTCGCTCATCGTATATTCCGTAACCGAATACTCTTTCTCTCCATAAACGTGTTTTGAAATAAACGGCAGTCCGATTGCACTTTGCCTTGTATGATGTGTAATCGTGTAGGATACAATTCCAAGTCCGCACTCTTTTGCAATCTGCTCCATAATCTGTGTTTTTCCAATTCCCGGAGCGCCGATAAGAAATATCGGTCTTTGCCGCACCGACGGAATTACATATTCTCCATACTCATCTTTTAATAAATATGCGGAAATCGCATTTTTAATTTCCTCTTTTGCTCTCTTTATGTCCATTCTGCTTCCACCTTTCCACTAAATTCTTCCGGTTCTATAATCAATTTCATTGCCCAAATCGGCACATCGACATCTCTGTAATCTTCCTTCATAAATACAAACGCAGTCTCATAGAGCGGTCTTTTTACCGGAAATGTGCCGTAACCGTCTGTAAAATAAATCAAGCCTCTCAGATGATGAAATGCTTTTTTCTTTATCAGTTCATTCACATAGGCGAACACCGGTCTGAAGTCCGTTCCTCCCTGACCTCGCACTTCGAAAGATTCCATATATGCCTGCAACTCTTTCTCATTTGTGATAACTGTGTCAGATTGAATTCTATCATCACACTGAATAATGTGTATGCGCACTTTCCGAAAGAAACTTTCCGATTCGCTGAGAACACTGTATGTTTCCCGCAAAAACTGTTTTACCAATTCACCTTTACATGACATGGAAGTATCTATGGCGATCACAAAATCTTCCACCTTGTAAACTTCCTTTGTTTCCTGAGGCTCAATCAACGGCATATTTCCGTATAATTCCATTCCATAGTGATAAAATACATAGTCAAAAGAATCCAGATCCACCTGTGTTTCTTCTTTTAAAACCGAAAATTTCCTTAAAAACTTCCTATAGTCATACTTTTCCCTGTTTTCAATTTGAATCTGTTCCAGCACATCTTTCACTTCGTCTGACTGTTCTTTTCCAAATGTCTCTATTTCCGTCTGCATTTTCTCACTGTCTTCTTTCCACCGCTTATTTCTTTCCATCGTGCTTTTCGGTGTCAGATTATCAGACCACATAGAATGATTATCCATATAAAATTCGTTTTCCATTCTCCTGATTTCCTCTTCCTGATAATTCATCTGCCGCAGAAATTCATATACATTTTTCGGTGTTAAAACTTGCTTTTGTTTTTCGATTGTCTGATAAAGATTTTTTCTGTAAGGGGAAACATATCTCCTCACACTTCTTGCCGTAAGTGAATCAATCATCTTCTCCACGACAATATCGCTGGCTAGATTCCAATATCTCTTATCTGCGGCAGATGGAAGGGCAAAATGCAAAAACAGACAGTGTAATATCATGTGCAGGTACATTCTGTTTACCTTTAATCTGTTTTCCCGAAACAGGCTGATAAGGGTGTCCGGCGAAAAATACACTGTTTCACCGTTTGTTCCAATTTCTGCCGAAGAATACTGTGGTTCAAATTCCAATCTGCTTAATGCAACATGAAAAAACCGCATGGAGACATATAGTTCCTGTTTTGCCTGCGCCCAGACTTCCATGCAGATTTCTATCTTTTCCAATTCTCTCTGCTGCTCCCTTTGCAGTACATTCCATTCTCTTGCCATTTTCCTCACCTGCCCTATAACAAAAATTTATCTTCTTTCTTTCCTGACGGATACCGCTCATGTTCCTCATTCATCAGGTAACTGAAAATCTCTTCCTTCCGCTGCTTACCCGCAATGTGAATCATCTGCTGCATCATGGCTTTCTCTTTTGCAATCTCTCTCGCCAGATACTTCGTTTCCTGCAGACTTTCCCGGGAAAACGCCCACAGACACGCCTCCTCAAAATACTCCGTTAAAAACTCTTTATATTTCTGCTCTGCTTCCTTATGTAAGCCAATCGGGTAGAGTAATCTGCCAAAAGCCATCTCCAGTATGACTTCCTGTTTTTCATCTTCCTTTGCCCACGGAAAACGTTTATCATATAAATCAAACTGAACTTCTGTCTGAATAAAACAATTTCGATACCACATTCCGCTTCCATGTGTATGAGTCTCCAAAATTCTCGCAGGCGTATTTTCCACCGCCTCCTCAAAAAATTCCGGAAAAACCAGTTTCGCCTCCCCTTCCACAGCGTGAAGTGAGACGCTCTGTTTCTCCCGCAGTTCCAACAGTAATTCCCGCAGACACGATTTTTCTCCCGCAACCAAAGTGGCATCTAGTTCACTCACCCGATGACAGCCTGTAAACGCACCTGCGCCTATATCGGAAATATTGCTGTAAAAACTTATTTTCTCCAACCGGCTACACCCGTAAAAAGCGTATTTCCCAATTCTTTTAATTGTTTTTGGCAAAATAATTTCTTCTAACTTTGCTCCGCAGACCGACGCATCTTCCTCCCCTACCGGACCATAGGCAGAAAAAGCATAATCGCCAATCTCTTCCACAGGATATCCGTTGATTTCTTCCGGAATCTCAATCACTCCTCCGCAGACATAACACCTGCGTATCGTTACCGCCTGATTCTTTTTTTCTATCTGATATTCTTCAAATTGATTTGTCATCTTTCTTCCTTTCACTTAAATCCATTAGATGTTTGTCACAACTAACTTCTTTACCCCATCATTTTTACATAAAGAAAAACTTTTGGCAAGTTTTTTATCGCATACATAAAAAGGGTGGCCTTCGCCACCCTATCTGATAAACATTGCATCTCCAAAACTAAAGAAACGATACCGTTCTCTTACTGCTTCCTCATATGCCGCCAAAACATTTTCTCTGCCTGCCAAAGCCGACACAAGCATAATCAAAGTAGATTCCGGCAAATGGAAATTCGTAATCAGACAATCCAAAATTTTAAATTGATAACCCGGATAGATAAAAATGTCCGTCCAACCGCTTGTCGCCTGTAATCTTCCATTTTCGTCCGCTGCCGATTCAACTGTTCTGCAACTTGTCGTTCCCACACAGATTACGCGATGTCCCTGCTCTTTTGTCTCATTAATCTTGCGGGCTGCCTCCTCATCAATCTGATAAAATTCTGAGTGCATATGATGTTCCAGAATATTATCTACTTTAACGGGACGGAAAGTTCCAAGCCCGACATGTAACGTCACTCTGGCAATTTTTACATTCTTCTTTGCGATTTCTTCCAACAACTCTTCCGTAAAATGCAGTCCTGCCGTTGGCGCTGCCGCTGATCCGGTATGTTTTGCATATACGGTCTGATAGCGGTTCTTATCTTCCAACTGATGTGTGATATACGGTGGAAGAGGCATCTGCCCTAACTGATCCAAAACTTCCTCGAAAATTCCTTCATAATGAAATTGAATCAGGCGGTTTCCCTCATCTACAATATCAATAACTTCCCCTTCTAAAAGGCCTTCCCCAAAACGGATTTTTGTACCCACTTTTGCTTTCTTTCCGGGTTTTACCAGTGTCTCCCAAACATCATTCTCTCTTCTTTTTAATAAAAGAACTTCTATTTTCGCATCTGTCCCTACTTTTGAGCCAATCAGTCTTGCCGGAAGTACCTTTGTATCATTAATGACAAGGCAGTCCCCCTCCTCCAAATAATTGACAATCTCTTTAAAAATATGATGCTCTGTTTTTCCCGTCTCTTTATCCAAAACTAAAAGTCTTGAGCCGGAACGGTCCTCCAACGGATCCTGCGCAATCAATTCCTCTGGTAATTCAAAATAAAAATCTTCTCGTTTCATATTTCTATCCTTCCTCTATATCTTTCTCGCCCGTATAACTAAAAAGGCCGGTTTCAGCATTTCTTTTTCCAACTGCGGATATTGTTTTATCATAGTGGAACTCGGCCTTGTCTCATCTGCAGCCTCTACATAAAATCCGTGTTGTCCAAGTGCAGTCACTATCTCGCCCACTGTTCTATGGTAAATAACTTCATCATCAATAAACCAGTTGGAACCGCGTCGTCCTGACTGATGATAATTTGAAAATGTATAAGAAATCTCCTTACCTCTCTCATCATAATTCCAGCCCGGCTGTCTGTCTAAAGATGCTGTTGTAATCGGGTGCTTTTGAGAAAAAAGTAAAATGCCGTCTTTATGTAAAAGTGAACTCAGCCCTGCGATAAATTTATCGAAATGTTCCACGTAATGAAAAACGAGCGAACTGTATATGACATCAAATTTTTCGTCCAACCCCGCTGCCTTTTCCGGTGCTAAAAGACGGTATTCTATGGGTAATCCCACAGATTTTCTTTTTGCGATTTTCAGCATTCTCCCTGACATATGTGTTCCCAGCACCTTCACTGCACCGTTCTCGGCAAAATATCTGCAATTCTTCCCACAGCCGCAGCCAATCTCAAGTACCCTGTTCCCAAATATATCCGGCATATAATTGTGCATTGCCGGCTGTTCCAATAAACTCCTCATCGTATTCCTGTTCAACAAAACTCTCTCCCTTTTGCATAAACTTATTTAAGTATAACATTTTCCACAGAAAATTTCATCAAAAAAGAAAAGGAATTTCTATTTTGAAATTCCTTTTCCATTCATTACGCCTTGATTATTTTGTTCTTTTTCTTCTGAATACAAGAACACCGCCTGCAATTGCCATACTTGCAATCATCAGTGCAATTGGCATTACACCGTTTGCAGCGTCACCGGTTTTAACCGGCTTATTACCCGGTTTTTTATTTGGTTTTTTATCCGGTACTGTTGTATCTTTTACAACTAATCCTGCTTCTGCCTTTTCAAAGTTTGCTTTCGCCTGTGCGAATGCTTTTGCCGAAACATTGTCTAAATCATTTAACATATCTTTTAATACTGCTAAAGCGTCTTTGTATACTTTGGCACTTTCTTCTGTGTATTTGCTTAAGTCTTTTTCTACGATAGACTCAACATACTCTTTCACTTCATCAGCATTTGCTCTTACAACCAAACCTTTCATTGCTTTGTAGATAGCATCTGTTGCTTTACTTACTTCTTCTTTTGTACCAGTTGCAAATAATGCTTTTCCACTTGCGACTGCATCTGTTAATACTTTATAACTATTTGCAGTATATTTATCTGCCGAATATGTTTCTGCTGAAGCGATTGCTTCTTTTAATGCTTTTACAGATACTAAGTTCTGTTTTGCACCGTTTAACTGATTAAGACATTCTTGTAATTCTTCCTGACTTAAAGCAGATAAATCTTTGTTTCCGACTTCAGTTACTACTTTCTGTAACTCGTTAAATGATTTTTCTGTGTAATTTCCTGCTGTTAAATTTTTCAATTCGTTTAATAATGCATTCACTTTTGATGCGTCTACATTTCCGCTTAATTTTAAGTTGTCTTTCGCAGTTTTAATGTTTTTGATTGCTTCTGCGATAGTTTCTTTTGTTCCGTTTACAAGCAACTGACGTGCATTGTCTACTGCTGTTTTGTATGCGTCAAATGAATCTTTCGTATAAATAGATGAATCTTTGATTGCATCAAAATCTGCGATTAATGTAGGTAATTCACCTAAAGCAACTAAGTTTTCTTTTGCTGCTGTTAATTTATTTAACGCTGCTTCAAATGTATCCGGATGCTGTGGTGTTGTTTTGTTTTCTTCTAATAAACTTTCTACCTCTTTTTTAGCATCAACATATGCTTTCCATGAGTTCTGTGTATATACATTTTCCGGATTTGTGATAGATGCAATAAAGGCATTTGCTTCTTCAACTGCGATTGAAGCCATTTCTTGATTTGTCGGATTGTATACTAATCCTGCTTTTGCATCTTCCACTGCTTTTTTCAATGTTTCTACATCTTTTTCAGATGTATCATCTTTATTTTCGATTGCTGCTTTACAAGCATTGATTGCTTTTTCATATACAGCCCATGTTTTTGCTGTGTATGTATCGGCATCTTTATAAGCGTCTTTAACGATTGTTTCCAATACGGAAATATCGCCTTTTAACTGTTTTCCTTCAATCGCTTTGTTGATTGCTGTTACTGCATTATTTACGGAATCCTGTGAAACATTTTCGCTACTCATTACTTCCTGTCCAACTTTATAAGCATCAGCATATACTTTTGCAGTAGATGTTGTCCATTTTGTTGTATCTTCTTTGCTGTCTATTAATGCTTTTAACGCATTCTTATCTGCTGCTTTATAGTCTGACTTATAAGTTAATAATTCAGTAATATTTGGTGTTGTTTTATCCCACTCTACTTTTACATCAAGTAAAACTGTATCATTTGGAAGAACAAATTCATTATAAGACTGGCTTAACTTACCAACTGTTACCCATTTCTCTTTTTTATCTTCCCATACACGTGCTTTTACAGTCGCATTAGAAATTGCCGATGCATTCTGTAAAACTTTAATTGTATTTACATCTGTGTTATCAGAAAGTGAGTACTGTACATATCCTTTGTCTTTGCTTGGCACGAACATTGTTGCAATGTCGCCGTCTGACATATTTCTGAATAAACCATTTCTTGTTTCTTCAGCATCTGATTTGTATGTTGGGTTGTTTTCTGATGGCATAAACTCACCGTCATTGATTTCAAGTTCATTGAAACGCACCCATTTATCACTACCAGATTTATTTCTTGTAATTTCAAATTTCAAGTATCTTGCTTTTTTGTTGATGTTTGTTTCTTTCTTCACATTGTAAGAAATTTCATGTGTAGGTAAAACAGTATTGATATGGTCTGAACCTGCTGCTTCTCCTTCGTTGTCCTTATCCTGATTTCCTAAAGTCATAATTTCTTCCCATGTTTTTCCGTCTGTAGATACGGAGAATTTTGCATGACGCGGGAAGTCATGTTCACTGTCACGACATACAACTTTAAATGTTTTTAAGTCGATTTCCTGTCCTAAATCATAAGTAAAGAATTTTCCTGCATGTTGACTGTTTTTATAATGTGTTGCTGTTGTAATATCTCCGTCAAATACATTTAACGGATTTTCAATTTCGCTATAGTTTGTTTCTTTTACTGATTTTGGATAAATCTCTACTGTTTTAACAGCAAATTTTTCTACATTAAATGTAATAGCATTTTCTGTTTTGTTAATAATACGAACATAACGTGCATCATCGGTTACTTTTGTTGCTTTGCTTTCTTTTACATTAATGTCTTTCCACTCTACATTGTTTTTAGATACTTGAACAGTTAAATTTTCATCTGATAATTTACTTGTAATTTCTGCCAATTCATGAATTCTGTCCAATTTCAATCCAATGTATTCATTTTTTGCCAATGTCACATTATCAATCGGTGTTACCTCTGCTGTATCAGCAAGATAATCCGCTGTATGTTTTTTGTATTTGTCTACGTTTGTAAATACTTTACCATTATGGAAGATTTTTGCATCTACATCAAATTCACGGAATGCAATCCATGTCGCTTGTTGTTTTTTGTTTACTAAACGTACATATTTTGCAGTAATATTCTGTGCTGAAACATCTACGGAAATCTTTCTTGCATTTTTAAAGTTGTTGATTTTTGTCCAATTCTTTTTATCCATTGAATACTCTAAATCAGCATCTGTAAAATAATCTCCATCAGTATCATTTCTGCCCTGTGTAATATTGATTTTTCCTAATACAATTGGTTTAGATAATTCTACTCCAACATAATCACCGACAATAGTTGTATCTTTCGGTGTTGAAGTCTGTCTTACATTATAGTGTACATTTGTGTTTAAATCGCCGTCTACTACATTCGTTTCTTTTCCAGTGGAAACTGACCAACCTTCTTCGTTACTTGTACGGATAACTGTTTTTGTAAAGTTTTCTGCATTTTCAGGCATTGTAGATACTTTAAATTCACGCATTGCAGTCCATTTATTTTGACTGCCTTTTTCTGTACATTCGTAACGAACTGCAACGACATTTTCCAATTCAATCTGGCTTACATCAACAAACTCTGCATAATTGCTATAAATATCACTATTTACCGGTTTCCATTCATCAGAACCCTTTACTTGATATTTCAACTGTGCCTTACCAAATGTTTCTTGACGCTTATCTTTTGTTCCATTGATAATATGAATACCATATACAGTTACCGGTTTATTAAATTGAACTTGATAATACTGTCCTTTTTCTTCATATTGGCTAGTCCATGCATGTGTTTCATCATTGCCATCAATAATATTGTCAAGAGAACCTTGATACCAATTTGTAATATTAGATGTTGCTGTCATTTCCACCTGCTGTGAACCTACTCCACCTGTTGCATAGTCATTTACAGGACCTGATAATTTTGTCTGTAACTTTTTAGCCAATGGAATTAAGTGTGTTGAGCCAGGGCTAACCATAGAAGAACCATTAAGCATTTTACGCTCATGTTTCTGACTGCTTATCAACGCACTGTAACCAGTATTGTAATGGTTAAATGCAGTAAACATATCTTTTGCTTCTACTGCCATTTCTGCTTTAACATATTCCTGAATAACTTTTGCCAAATCTGCCAAAGAACCTGTAAACGGTTTCAATTCTTTCTTTAAGTTTGCGTTTTTACTCTGCGCATGGAATTCTTTGCAAGCATCGATGATTGTCTGCATTTCTGCAATCATCTGTTTTGCGTCTGCATCGACTAACTTCCCTGCTGTTAACTGTTGGTTAATTTTATTAATCAATGGCTGTAACTCTTCTGACTCAGCTAATACAAGTCCGTGACCGTTTGGCTGTGGGTTAGACATATGTTTTGCCAATGTATGTAATGCTTCCGAAGCCTGTGCATCTACATATTTGAAAGAATCTTTCCAACTCTTATCATCATCAAATGCTTTTACATTCCAAGCATAATCTGCCACTGCAAAAATAGCAACTTTAGATGCTTCTGCCTCTTGCATAGGGTTTGTTACAACACCAGCTAAATCATTTACATTAATATCTGTATGTAAAAGACTACCTTTTCCCATCATTAAACGTGCACCGTTAATATCATTTACCGGCCAGTTTAACCAGAATAAAGGACTTCTTCTTGTTGCCTGTCCGTTAAGGTTATGTTTTCTAAAATGGTTTAATGTTTTCTGTTCAACCGGCTGACATACCGCTTCACCTGTCCAGAAGATTTTAATATCCTCAGGAAATTCTTTGTCATATTTATTTAACTCAGAGTAATCTCCTTGCCATGAATGGTTGTATCCTGCCGGACAGAATACAGTGTCATATACGTCACCCTTTGCTTTTGCCCATTTAGATACTTCTTGCATCATTTTAACAACAATATCTTTGTTTAACTGTCCTACGTCATCGCCAAGTACACCGAACTGACGTACTCCCGCTTTATATAACTGTTCAAATTTCTTTAACAACGCCTGAATTTCAGCATCTGCATTATTGGCATTGAATCCACCCATAAACGGATGTGCTGTCCACACAAAACGGCATTTAGCTTCATTTCCCACTTTTACCATTTCTGTAATTTCTGCAAGTTCTTTAGCAGGATATTCTTCACGCCATTTTTCTTTATGATATGGGTCATCCTTTGGGGCAAAGATATAAGAAGTCATCTTAAAATCTCCACCGAATTTCATCAAAGACATTCTGTCTTCATTAGACCATGGAATTCCGTAGTATCCTTCGATAAATCCACGGATATTGGTGTCTGCATAATCTTTAATCGTAAAGTTGCGGATTGTTGAACCGTTCATCTGATTAAAGATATGTTTTAAAGATGTGATACCATAAAATGCTGCATCTGTATCACGTCCTAATACAACGATTTCTCCGTTGTTAGAAGCAACAAAGTTTGCTCCAAATTTTTCAAACAAACTTGCCTCAACATTGTAATGCTCTTTTACATAAGTATCTACATATTCTTTTGAATTATATGTACCTACTAAAATGTTTGTTTTTCCCTCCACTTTTTCTTGTGAAGTAGTTACTTTCTTGTTCTTTGAAGCCAAAACTTCATTCATTCTTTTCTGTGTAACAGAATCGATCGTTTTTTCAAAAACGACATTTACTTCCTGACGAATAACAAATTCGCCGTCCTGATAAGACATATCATGTGGATTTGGATAAATTTCATAAGCTGTCTTATCCTTTGCCGCCTGTACTGTCGGTGTTGAAATCGGCATCATAGTGAGTACCATAGCAACAGCAAGCGTGCCTGTTAAGATACGTTTTAGAATCTTTTTCATAATTTTTCCTTTCCTGAATTGACTATCTTTTCGGTAAATTCTTCTCTTTAAAAAAGACCAAAAACATTTTGAATCATCTTGTCCAACGTGAAAAAGTGAGTCAAATATACTGTTCTTGGTCTTGCCTAATTCAATAGTTACAATCCATATAATTTTGTCTAAATCATACTATATTTTCCATTTTCTTTCAATCACATCTTTATATTTTGGGTATAATATACAAAACGCCTGCACATTTTTTGTGCAAGCGTTCTAAGTTTATTGTCTTAATTCAATTCCCATTTCCTCTAAGGCTTTTAAAATTCTTGTCATTGCTGTTGTAACGTCTGTTTCTTCCAATGTTTTATCTTTCGCACGGAATACGATAGAGTATGCAACCGACTTAAATCCTTCTTTAATCTGTGAACCTTCGTAAATATCGAAAAGCTGATAATCTTCTAAATATTCTCCGCCTTTCTTTTCAATTACTTCTTCAATCTGTCCTACCAAAATTTCTTTAGGTACAACCATACTGATGTCACGAGTTACAGCCGGATATTTTGCAATGCCTTCGTATTTTCTGTCAAATGTAGCCAATCCTACAATTTCAGGCATATCTAACACTGCGATATAGGCTCTTGTTCCGATACCGTAAGTATCTGCAACCTGCGGATGAACTTCTCCAAGATAGCCGACTACTTTTCCGGCATAAATAATATTCGCCTGGCGTCCCGGGTGTAAAAATGTCTTTTCTGCATTTGGATCATATGTTTCTTTCTCATGCAAACCAATCTTTTCAAAGAATTCTTCCACCACGCCTTTCATAGTAAAGAAGTCTCCCTCTCCGTACATACCGAGTGTAAACTGCATACGTTCCTCAGGCAATTCTGTTACCGGAAGTTGTTTTGGAAGATAAATATTTCCTAATTCGTATAAACGCACATCTTTGTTTCTTCTATTATAGTTAGTTGCCAGTGATGTAAGCATTCCGTTTAGAGAAGTTGTTCGCATAATACTGTAATCTTCTCCCAGCGGATTCATGATTTCCACCGCTTCTCTTAATTTAGAATCAGCAGGAATCAATAATTTATCAAATACTTTCGGACTTTCAAATGAATATGTCATTCCCTGACTGAAACCACAGAATTCCGCGATATTTCTTGCCACTTCCTCGATGCGAAGTTTGAATGATAATTTTCCCGTTGTCGCTTCTCCTCTCGGAAGTGTTGTTGGAATATTGTCATACCCATAAAATCTCGCCACTTCCTCCGCAAGGTCTGCAAGTCTGAATAAATCATGTCTGAATGTCGGCGCTATCACTTCTTTTGCTTCCGCATCATATTCCAAACCAATTTTTTCAAAATAGCCGAGCATCTCTTCCTCAGAAATGTCTGTTCCTAACATTACGTTAATTTTCTCCGCATCAAACGGTACACGAACAGGTTCTTTCACTTTTTTGTAAACATCAACCGTTCCGCCTACAACTTCTCCTGCTCCTAATTCCTCAATCAGTTGACATGCTCTGTCAATTGCCGCTTTTGCATTGTTTGGATCAAGTCCCTTCTCAAATTTTCCGGAAGCATCTGTACGAAGTCCCACTTTCTTACTTGATTTACGAATGTTCGTTCCGTCAAAGCATGCCGATTCAAGCAATACTGTGTCTGCATTTTCTGTAATCATTGAGTTTTCTCCACCCATGATTCCCGCAATTCCAACCGCTTTCTCGCCATCACAAATCATTAATACAGATTCGTCCACTTCTCTTTCCTGTCCGTCTAAAGTAACGAATTTTTCCCCATTCTTCGCTGTTTTTACCACGATTTCGTTTCCGGCAATCGTTGACATATCATACGCATGCATCGGCTGTCCAAACTCTTCCATAACATAGTTTGTAATATCTACAAGGTTATTGATCGGACGGATTCCCACCGATGCAAGTCTTCTCTGCAGCCATTTTGGTGAAGGTGCAATCTTTACATTTTTAACCATTCTCGCACAGTAGCGTGGGCATAAATCCGCATCTTCCACAGTAACTTTCACATAATCATTTACCTCTTCACCGTTACCTGTTTCTTTTACAACAGGCGGACAAAATTCTTTTCTAAATGTTGCTGCCACTTCTCTTGCAATTCCAACAACGCTGAAGCAGTCCACACGGTTTGATGTCACTTCATATTCAAATACAACATCGTTTCTTCCGAGCGCTTCGATTGCACTGCTTCCTACAACGGCATCATCTTCAAAAATATAAATTCCGTCCTCTGCTGCCTCCGGATACATTTCTGTTGTGGAACCAAGTTCTTCGATAGAACACATCATACCGAAACTTTCTACACCGCGAAGTTTTCCCTTCTTGATTTTGATTCCTCCCGGAGTTTTTTTCCCGTCATGTCCGCCTGCAACACGTCCACCGTCCAAAACAACCGGAATTTTTGCTCCCTCAAAAACATTTTTTGCTCCTGTCACAATCTGAACAGTCTCTTCTCCAACATTCACCTGGCAGACAACCAGTTTATCTGCATCAGGGTGTTTTTCAATTTTCTCAATCTGTCCGATTACAATTTTTTCTAAATCAGCGTCCAACACTTCATATCCTTCTACTTTTGTTCCTGAAAGTGTCATCGCATCTGTATATTCCTGTGCCGTCACATCAAGTCCAGGCACATATGCTTTAATCCATGATAATGATGTATTCATCTTCTTTCTACTTCCTTTCTTTAATTGGAGACATACCCTAAAATTGTTTCAAAAATCGAATATCGTTTTCGTATAATAATCTCATATCGTCTATCTCATATTTCAATAAAGCAATACGTTCCAAACCTACGCCAAACGCAAATCCGTTATATTCTTCCGGATCAATTCCGCACATTTCCAATACATGAGGGTGTACCATACCACAGCCCAAAATTTCAATCCAGCCTGAACCTTTACAGAAACGGCAGCCTTTTCCGCCACATTTGAAACATGTAACGTCCACTTCCGCACTCGGTTCCGTAAATGGGAAGTGATGTGGTCTGAATTTTGTCTTCGTCTCTGGTCCGAATAATTCTTTTGCAAACACTTCCAAAGTTCCTTTTAAGTCAGCAAAAGAGATGTTTTTGTCAATCACAAGCCCTTCAATCTGATGGAATGACGGCGAATGCGTTGCGTCCACTTCGTCTGAACGGAATACTCTTCCCGGCGCAATCATACGGATAGGTAATTTCCCCTGTTCCATCACACGGGCCTGTACCGGGGAAGTCTGTGTACGAAGCACAATGTCCTTATTGATATAGAAAGTATCCTGCTCATCTTTTGCCGGGTGATCTGCCGGAATATTTAACTTCTCAAAGTTGTATTCGTCGTATTCCACTTCCGGTCCTTCCACAACTTCATATCCCATACCAACGAAAATTCTTTCCACCTCTTCCAGTGCAATTGTGTTCGGGTGGCGGTGTCCAACTGTATTTTTCTTTGCCGGGAGAGTAACGTCAATGACTTCTTCTCTTAATTTTCTCTCCAGAATTTCTTTTTCCATTTTCGCTTTTCTCTCTTCCAAAAGAGACTCGATTGCCGCTCTCGTTTCATTGACCAACTGACCTACTTTGGCTCTGTCTTCCACTGCAACATCTTTCATTCCTTTTAAGATTGCTGTCAATTCACCCTTTTTCCCTAAAAATTTTACTCTTACCTCGTTTAATTTTTCCGGCACTTCAGAAGCCTGAATTTGCTGAAGAGCTTCTTTCTGAATGCTCTGTAATTTTTCTTTCATTATTTTATCTCCTTTCATAGACACTTTAATTTCGTAGGAATTTCCTATACATAAAAAAATCCCCGTCCCAAAAGGGACGAGGTTAATCGCGGTACCACCCTAATTCCTGTCATAGACAGGCTCTCGGTTTGCGTAACGTGCAAATACGTCAGTTTCTACACAAATATCTTCTTCAAAACTGCGGTTCCTGTGGGAAATTCAATTACCGTCTGAACTTAAGGAAACTTCCAGCCAATGATTTCCTCTCTCTGCTAGAAAACGGTTCTCTACTAACACATTCATTACCTTTTCTTTATTTATATAAGTCTAACCATTATTCTATCATACAAAAGCACAATGTCAAGATATTTATTTATCCCCTTTTCCCTGAAAATACACATTCACTTTTCCGCCAAGAAGCATAATATACATTGAAAAATATAACCACAACATAATTAGGACAATTGTTGTCAGACTTCCATACATATCTTCAAATCCTTTGAAAATTTCCATGTATTTTGATACAAAGAAAGATGTAAGGAGCCAGCCAACCGACGTAAATAATGAACCGGGAAGTTGTGACAGAAATTTATCCCTTCTGTTTGGCAGGAATTTATAAATGCAAAGCGAAAAGACCAGCAGCGCAAAAAATGCGGCTATCGTTCTGATTTCAATCATAAATTTTGTAATGTGCGAAGCCAACGGGATATGCGCTTCCACGAACAAACTGATACTGTTACCAAATCCCAGCACAACAAGCGTCAGCACAATGACAACAATAAACAGTACCGTATAAAACGTGGCTCTTATACGCAAATAAAAATAATTTCTCGTTTCGCGACTGCCATAAATCCAGTTCAGCCCTGAAGTAACTGCCAAAACTCCTCTCCCCGCTGACCAGAGCGCCACAAGAATGGTAATCGGAATGACTGCTGCCGACTGATTATATACCTGATTGACAATCGCCAAAATGGTAGGCGTAATGGAGTCCGGAACAACCTGCGCAACTGCCGACATAACGTCCACTTTTGTCAGCGAAGTATATTGTACGAGAGTAAGCAGCAGTAAAATAATCGGAATTAAAGAAAGCACGAAAAAGAACGCTGACATTGCAGCGTATGCACTTGTATGGTCATTCGCATCTGCTGCCAATAACTGATTTATTTTTTTCAACCATTTTTTCACCGGCCACTCCCCGCTCTCTTTCATAAAAATCAAAATCGGCACAACTTATGCCAACTTCGGCTATTATGGAATCATAACACGATTTTATTTTTTCTTCAAGTTTCTCTGTGGAAATCTATTTTCTCACTTCTATATTCTTATAAAATATACTTAAAATTTCTTTATAGTTTTTCCCCCTCTTTGCCATTTCATTCGCTCCGGTCTGACTCATTCCGATGCCGTGTCCATATCCTCCACCCGTAAGAACATATTCCTTCCCCTGTTTTTTTATCTCAAAGAAAGCGCTTGGTAAAAGTTCCATACTTTTCACCTTTTTTCCGTCCTGACGCTCCAATAAATATCCGTCACCGCCTAACGCTCTTCTAATTTTATTTTCCGTGTCCACAGTAACTTTTTTCTTGTCCCCCGTGGCAACAAGTTGAAGCGCAACGTTTCCCTCTCCTCTCTTTGTCACCTGTACATTACATAACTTTCCTATATCTGTTTTTGTGTTTTTCTCAATCAGATTTTCCAAAACTTTTTCCGGTATTTTTGCCGACCAGCGATACCACGGCAAATCCTTTTCGTACGCCTTTCCGTTTTCCGCCACATCAATCGAACAAAGATATGCATTCTGCTTTGTTCTCTGACTGCCCCACGCTTCCGAAGTTGTCGTTTTCCCACAAGATGTGGAGAAGTAATATGTTGTGGCAACCTCACCGTTATACCATACCTTTTCCCCTTTCGTCTCATTCACTGCGCGAATTGTGCTTTCCTGCTCTCTGGAATTTCCATACACCTGATATTCCGTACTGTCATCAACATGCGCTTTATATTGTGGATACGCAAATCCTTTTGTCTGTTTTTCCGCATAACTTCTTGCACAGACCGCCTGCACTTTCAGCGCTTCAAGAGAATAGGAGTCAGGCATCTCACTTGGCACGACAGCATATAAGTATTCTTCCAGCGGAAGTTCATTTACTATTGCAATACCCTTTTCCGTAGAATGCAGTTCCAACTTTCCTCTATATTCAGGCGCACCGTACCCCCGTTTTAAGGAAACAATATTTATCTTATCCCCACCCTCCTTAGGTAAAATCTGTATTGCACCTTTTTGAAACATTTTATCATCGGGTAAAATTTTTATTTCCTCATTCGGTTTACATTCTCTCGTCTGAGCATCAGAACGGATACACATTCCCGATTTCGCCCTAACAACCACCTCTTTATGTTCCACCTCTTTAAATCCGTTCGTTTTGATGACTACGCGAATAGCTTTTTCCTTTCCACTCTCATTTTCTTCCTCCTGCACCGATTTTATCGGATACGGACGCTTCCTTTCCTTTATTTCTTTATCCACAAGAAGACTCAACAGCCCTACACTTAAACATACACACATACAAAGTCCCAGCCCATAATATACCACATTGCTTTTACACCATTTCTTCACGTTCTACCTCTTGTCCTTTTTCTCTATATGTATGTTTCCTTTTTCTGCTTCATTCTTATTTTATCTGCAAAAAATAAGCAGTTGCATTACTGCAACTGCCTTCATCTTTTGTTATCCCCAAAATGCCGGGTTCTGTATTTTGACTCCTAGCAGTCCGCTAGGTGGGCGACCGCATCTGCTTTTCTGTCTTCCACTGCAAGAATGGAGGCCTGACATATTACAGAGATATAGGAATCCCGTTTAAAGTATTGTAGGTTCAAAATAACAGAAGTTATCGAACATTTCAGGTCTGTAAATACATTATAAATCATCTATTTCTCTTTTTCAAGTAGTAATAATATCCTTTTTAAGAGCATGCAATCTTCTTTTGGCAGACTGTCTTTTCCGTAGTTTGCGCGGTATACAATATCCAACATCTGTTCTCCCATTTCAGTGGAAATCGATGGATAAGCAGTACATATTTTCTCCACAAACTCCTGATTCAATTCCTCATTTCCGGTTATTTTTTTCTTTCGCAAAAGTTTTCGGTAAATCTGATGGAACAGTTCCTGAATCTCTTCGTTAAATCCTGTCACTCTTCTTCTCTTTTTTTTCTTCCTTTTAAGAAGGAAAACCGAACTTATCCCTGCCGCAATCAGCACTCCGCCAACGGCACTTATAACAATCGGAAACATATTTGTCTGTTCCTTTTTCTTTTCTTCTTTCGACTCTTCCTTTTTCTCCTTCTTTTGCTTTTCCAAATTTTCTTCTTTCTGCTGTTCATTCTTCTGAGAAGTCGGTCCGTTCGTTTCCCGATCTATGTTTTCTTCTTCCATCGGTGTTTCATTTTTCGTATATCCGGGCGTTGTTTCTACAGGAAGCCAGCTTCCTTCCGGATAAAACACTTCCGCCCACGCATGAGCATTTCTTCCGGTCGCTACCGCTGTATATCTTCCATCTTTCTGTTTTTTAAACTCGTCCGGTTCAATGGCATATCCCTCAACATATCTCGCCGGAATTCCTTTTAATCGGAACAGTAGCGCTGCCGTTGTCGCATAGTGGGTACAATATCCTTTTCGATTCTCAAAATAGAAATATTCCGCAAAATCTCTGTCGACAGGAGTTTTACCGGGATTCAGCGAATAATCTGTCCTGTTATCTAAAAGTGTTGCTATCTCCCGGGCAACTGTATCTATATCCGTTCCATGTATAAAACTTTCCACCTGCCCCGAAAAGTTATCTATAACTTCCCTTTCAACTGTCGTATATTTTGATTCCAAATTCTCTCCATATACGTCTTTCAGTTTATTCCATTCCTCCAAAGCAGGAAAAGTTTTTAAAAGTTCATATGTATAATAGTTCATCGTCCGTTTGTTGCCGATCATCTTATTATAACTCGAATAAAATGAACTTCCATATGGCTGATAATCATACTTTTTGTTCACATCAATATATTCAATCTCTATTGTATCCATTGCATAATCAAATATTCCCAAGTAAGATATCAGAGAATATGTTCTTCCGGTCTCTACATACCCCTCTATTTCTTCCCATTCGTGCCCCGTATAGTTTTCCCCGATAAATCCCTGTAAATACATTCTTTGTGTCGGTTTCTTTCCTACGGTCACTTTCAAATCCGCTGTATTGTCCTGTTCCAGTTTACCAACTCTTCCCAGTTTTCCGCCATTTATTCCTCCTACACCTCTATCGCCCGGAAATATATCGGACTTCTTTCTGTTTAAAAAACTGAGTATATCTTCTTTATACTTCTTCGTGTGCCCTAACTCTTTCTCAATGGAAGGTTCAAAAAGAAGTCCTCCGACAATGACGGATAAAATTCCCACCGCTATTCCCAGTCGTCTGACTATTATTTTGTCTTTTCCTGTAATTCCTTTCCCGCCGGCAAACCCCGCCGTTATTATCGTAACACCGACACATATAAGCGTCTTTATTCCCGGCTCTTCCCCTGCCATAAACGGTATGCAAAAAGTAATCAAACTGACTGTCATTATTCCAAATGCCCTTTTCATTTTCACTATAATACAGGCAAGCACACCAGTCGTCAAAATCAGAAAAAACAATATTCCCAATGTGAATTTGGAGTTCTCATACAGATGCTCAATCTTCCCTGTTTTCACATAATTTTCCATATGTGTTCTCACAATTTCCACAATACATTTTATCTCTTTAAAAACTGTGCCTCTCTTCCACAAAAGGAAGGCTCCCTCTGCCAAAACAATTCCTCCGCCGAGCAACAACAGACCATGTCTCGCTTTTTTCAGCACTATAAACATGAGAACAGCAAGCACAGTTACAGCGATATATACACTTCTTTCCTGATAAGAAATATCAAATGTTTCCGTAAAAGAAAATAACAGTCCCAATTGTGCAATGATTATATAAACTATCTGTATTATTTCTTCCCATATTTTTGTTTTCTTCATGTCTTTCCCCTATTAAACAATTATTTCCGTTGTTTCAAAAAACCTTTCTATCTCCGGTCCGACTTTCATTTTCTCCTGATGATTTATTTGCATTTCCAATGCATTTGTAAAAATGATTATTGAAGAATAGATTGCATTGCGATATTGGTAACGGTAACGCTCTTCCATATCCGTTTCCAAAAGATTCGTCTCTATCTCCAAAAATTCAGTAAGAAATTGGTAAAAACTTTCCTCATCTTTAATCAGTCTTCTCTGTATAAAAGGGTCTTCTTTCATTTTCCACGCAATATAGTGTGGACATTTTTTCTCAAGCATTGCCATGGAAACGGAGACAACTCCCATTAAAAATGAAGGAGTATTTTCACTTTTTCCCCCTTCCAGAAGAATAAGCACCCCCGCTCCCAACGGATAACTATATTCTTTCACATATAAATCGTCCTGCTTTGCACTGACTTTCCAGTGCACTTTCTGAAGTCTGTCACCATTTCTATACTCTCTTATTTCATATATCTCCGTGTTATCATCACCACTTCTATCTGTCGCATACTCGTCGCTTTCTATCGGAAACCATTTCGTCTTATGGCTCACTGTTAAATTTACCGGACACGGTTTTGGCATAACTAAAATTCTTTCCTGCTCCCTTACCTTCTTTGGAAAGGAAATTCCTCCCCACCAGTCTGAAACAGTGATTTTTCCCAACTCCATTTTCATTTTACCGCACTTTTGAGCAAAAGTTTCCTTTGAGAAAGTTTCTTCTTTTCTTCCTCCCAAATATACTCTCCATGTCTGTTTTATTTTTTTATTTTCTCCGGCATATTTGATAAATAATGTCACTTTCACCCCGGCAGGGAAACTACTTCTATTTTGTATCCACACGCAAATCGGAACTTCTTCCCCCTGCTCCGCTATTTCCTTTTTCACCTCTATCCGCGTTTTCACTTTTCTTCGCACAAACCAGGCTTCCAGCAGACAGAAGAAAAGAAATGCCAGTTCCACTGAGAGAACCATCGCTCCTTCTTTCCAATCGTATAGCACGTTTAAATAGACGGTTGTTCCCATCACTATAAGATAGATTATTTTTTTCATTCTATTTCTCCACTTTTTTCTTCGGTGTAGGCGCTTCTACCTTTTTCAAAATTTCTTCCATGATGTCCTCCACTTTTACATGATTAATTCTTGCTTTGGAGTTCAACTGAATGCGGTGTCTTGCTACACTGTAGAACATTTCCTGCACATCTTTTGGAATGCAGTACTCTCTTCCCGATAAATAAGCCGCAGCCTTAGTCATTTTTGTAAGCGCTATTGTCCCTCTCGGACTGATTCCCACCTCAATCATTGCGTGATTTCTTGTCATCGTTATCAACTCGGCAATATATTCATAAATAACATCATGCACATAAACTTCTTCTACTTCCTGTTGAATGAAAGTCAGAACTTCCGCACTGATAACCGGATTTATCCCGTCCAGCAGTCCGCCCGTCTGATTCCCCTTTATAATTTCAATTTCATGGCGGATTTCCGGATATCCTATCGTCATGGAAATATAAAAGCGGTCCAACTGAGATTCCGGAAGCATCTGTGTTCCCGATGAACCGATAGGATTTTCCGTTGCAATAACTACAAATGGTTTCGGAACTTCTCTTGTCACCTTATCGACAGTAACCGTCCCCTCTTCCATCACTTCAAGCAATGCGGACTGTGTCTTTGGCGATGTTCTGTTAATCTCATCTGCCAAAAGCAGATTACACATAACAGCACCTTCCTGATACCGAAATTCTCCCATATATTTGTCATACATGGAAAACCCTGTGATATCCGCCGGAAGTACATCAGGCGTAAACTGTATACGATGCCAGCTCATTCCCATACTTTTTGCAAAAGCCAGCGCTAATGTTGTCTTTCCCACACCGGGAATATCCTCAATCAAAATGTGACCTCCCGCAAGAATCCCCGCCATAACTTTTTTAATACATTCATCTTTTCCGATAACTGCTTTCTTAACTTCTCCCACAATATTTTGGACAGTTTCCATATATTTTGCCATATTATATCCCCTTTACTTGTCTATTTTTGTTCTATTATAGCATAAAAAAATAGAATGTGCGCTGCACATTCTATTTTTATCATATTCTTTTAAACTTCTGCCACTAATTTCTGAAGCGCTTCTAAAGCTTCGTCAGGAAGTTTGTCATATCCGTCTTTCTTTGTAGCAAATCCTTCTACTGCATTTACACGGTTCTGCATAGCATTCTTTAACTGTGCTTTGTAATCTTCATCACTTAAGTCCGGAACAAATCCTTCCCATTCCATGATTTCGATATCTTCAAAGTCACCCCACTGTTTGAATTCTGCTTTTCCTTCTACGATTGTTTCCAAAATTCCCAATGTATCTTTTGGCTGAACTTTTTTGCCCATGAAATCACCTGTGTTGATGATATAGCAGTCTACGTTCTTTTCTTCCACTAATTTTTTGAATTTTTCATAGTCATTTACTAATGGATATGTTCTAAATGGGTTTGCATAAGGAACGATGCGAAGTGCATTTAAGTCTGTTCCCGCTGCCACACGTTCTGCTGTAGATGTCTTTGTTGCAAGTGTTGCACCCATAACTGATGCCAAAGCAGATCCTTTTAATTTTACTACAGGTGGAATTGTAGGGTCTTTCATAATCCAGAAGATTGCATTTACAGGAGCATCAATCTTATCTACACGGTTTGGTGACCATAATTTAGATTTTAACGCACGTCCGTTACCATTTCTGATATCTTCTGTTACCAACTGTACTTTTCCGTCTTCATCTAAAGTTGCAGAACAGTTCTGTGCTGATAATAAGTACTGGTTATCAGGACAACCTGTCGGATAATCTGCTGTTTTATCAAAGTATGTAGGCTCTAATGCTACAGATGAACAAGTATCTGTGTTGATAATAAACGCATCATCATGAAGAACTGTGATTGGATATTTTCCACCATGTTTTGCATGAGTTAATGTTGATTTACCTGAACCTGATAAACCAAATACAGATGCTACATATTTTGAACCGTCTGATAATGTGTATTCTTTCTGTCCACCGTGACATGAAGCATATCCGTTTCTGTTAGCGATTGCCCATGCCATAGTAAGTGTTCCTTTTTTGTGTTCTCCGAAGTATCTCATTCCAAGAATACAAGCACAGTTTTCTGCTGTATCAAAATAACATAATGTAAGAGGATCACTTAAGCAACTGTAGTCAACATCAGGTCTTTCCTGTGGAATCCATTGCGGATCAGAGAAAATATAGATATCTGGTTCTTTTCCGTCTCCGACTGCTTTTGATTCTTTATACATTTTTACATATTCATCAGACATATACTGGAAGTTTAACATCCAGTTGTACATGATATTTTCTTCTCCTTCAGGAATAAGAAGATGTGCTTTTACCATAAATTCCGGATCAAGACCAACATAAACTTCTGCATGATACATTGTTTTCCAACGTGATTCATAAACAGCGTCCATTGTTACTTTATCAAGTTTTGCTGCATCAACTCCCGGTTCTCCTTTGATACGGCGTGCTGCTGCGTAACGTCCTGTTACTGCTCCATCGTTAAATAAAAGAACTTTCGCATCTCTGTCAAGACCGAATTCTTCTCCTCTATATACAGGCATATCTGTTACAATTGTTCCAGGTGAATTTTTCGCTAATTCATATGCCTCTCTTAATGTGCTGACTTTTACTACATTGTTTCCATAAAATGCTGCTTCGATGATAGAACGTGTTTTAGAAAAACCTGTTTTTCCAGCACCGATTTCGCTAAGCGGATAATAAGCTTTTGTTGACATATTATGTTCCTCCTTGAAATTCCAAATTTGTCTTATTATCTCATTTTCGCTTGAAAAAGTCAACGTTTTTCGTGAAAGTTTATTATTTTTATACTTCATTTACAACTTGTAAAATGCCTTAATTGAATGTAAAATTAAATAAAATGCAGGATTGATTTTTTAATCCTGCATTTTTGAAGTTTTTTTATCACTTTTTCTTTATTTTTCCATATCTTTAAAGTCTTTTTTGCAATTCATTTGTTAAAAATTTCACTATCTGTTTTCTTTTTCCTTTCGGAATAAAATAAATAAAACTGCACTGACCGCCATTAAAAACGGATAGTATAAATATGGCATAATCGCAAACGGTGTAAGTCCCGTCAGTGTAGCCGCCGAAAGAAGTTGTGCACCATACGGAATTATTCCCTGCCCTACCGAAGTGAAAATGTCAAGCAATGATGCCGAACGCTTTGCACTGATATGATACTCGTCACAAATTTCTTTCGCTATCGGTCCTGTCATAACAATGGCAACCGTATTATTTGCCGTGCAGGCATCAACCAGCAATGCCAATCCTGCGATTCCCAGTTCTCCCCCTCTTCTTCCTTTAATATGTCCTTTTATCAGGTTTAGAATAAATTGTATTCCGCCATATTCTTTTACAAGAGATACAATGCAGGCGACTACGATAGAAATAACCGTTATATCATACATTCCCATCACTCCGCCGATGGCTTTATCTCCTATCGTTCCTCCTCCGACGGCAATGAAAATATCTCCCAGCGCAATACTTCCGGTTGCCACTCCCACAATAAGGGAGAGAACCGTTCCGCTAATCAGCACGACAAATACATTGATTCCAATTAGTGCTCCGATTAACACGACAATATACGGAAGTATCTGCCAGACATTATACGGTAATTCTTTTGTCAGTGTAAAATTCCCGTTTCTTGTCATAAAGAAGAAAATGGCAATTGTGGCAATCGCCGCGGGAAGGACAATAAAGAAATTGGCTTTGAATTTATCCTTCATCTCACAGCCCTGTGTCTTTACCGCCGCAATGGTTGTATCTGAAATCATGGAAAGATTATCTCCAAACATTGCGCCACATACAACTGCGCCAATACATACCGCCATAGGGAAACCGGTCTTCTCACTGATGCCTACCGCAATCGGCGCCAGCGCCGCAATCGTTCCCATAGAAGTTCCCATAGATACGGATATAAAGCAGCCGATAATAAATAACCCCACTACCGCTATATTGGAAGGAAGGATAGATAAACCGAAGTTTACCGTACTGTCCGCTCCTCCTGCCGCTGTAACCGCACCCGAAAATCCTCCTGCGCAGAGAAAAATCAGACACATCGTGATGATATTCTCATCTCCCACACCTTTTGAAATCACCTGTAGTTTTTCTGTAAAAGTCAAATTTTTATTTTGTAAAAAAGCAACCAGTAATGCTATCAAAAACGCTACAATGGCAGGCATCGTATAGAAATCTCCTGTAACTATCCCTGCTCCGAGAAAAATAATTAAAAATACTCCGATTGGCAATAAAGCAACCGCTCTTCCTTTGTTCTTCTCCATGTCTTGTACCCTCCTTGTCCTCATTTTCTCATGTCATAAAAATTATACGCACTATCCTAATTCATACCTCATAAAAAGTCAAGATATTTTCATAAACAGGAAGAAACTTTAATCATACCTGCGTACGACTAAAGTTTCCTCACCGATTAAAAAATTTCTCTGATTTTAATGTAGTCTTTTCCGAACTCTTCCTGCATTTCTTCCTTAAATTTCCCCACATTTTTGTAGAAATACATATCGTGCCTTACACATTCTGCAGACATCGCTATCATCGGTTTTGATTTTGTCCAGATAACTTCAGCAACCGTTTCATTGATAATCTGTCCGAAGACTACTTCTTCCTCATCTGAAACAAGAGTGATAAAACGTCCTCCCATTTCTTTTCTCTTTTCTGCAAGCATACCGTGTCGGCTATAATTTTTAAAGGGTATGGAAGAATTTTCATCTTCACTGAAATACACGATTCCAAGCCTTACACCTTTTTCCTCAAGCCCTTTCAGTTCTTTTTCTATCTGAGGCAAATCTTCTTCCCATATCTGAATAAGCAGTTCGTCTTCCGTATGCCGAATAATATTTCGGCATTTTGCAAATACATTTTTGTACTCTCTTATATGCCATATATACTCTAAGTCCGTGGAAGTCTGATACTCTTTCAACTGTGCGGTCAGTTCTTCCAAAGTATCTTTCGTTTCTTTCTGTATCCTCTCAGACACTTCTTCTATGGGAACTGCCAAATATTGGTTCGTCCCTTCCCCTTCTGTAAATCGAACAAATCCTTTTGTCACAAGTGTTTCCAAAATATTATAAATTTTGGATCGGGGAACTCCTGACACCTTGCTCACCTCGTACCCTGAGGAACTTCCGTACCGCAGTAAAGATAGATACGTTTTACTCTCCGCCTCGGTCAAACCGATTTTATTTAATAAGGGAATTGCATTTACCACGGCTGCATTGCACCGCCCTCTTCAGCAGGACGACAGTTTCTTGCAAATAAATTCAGACAGCCTTTCTGTTCCTTTAACGGAGGGCATACCCATTTTTCTCTTCGTGCTGCAAGTTCTTCGTCAGACACACACAATGTTGCCTCACCATTAATTGTATCAAGAATAATCTCATCTCCGTCTTCCACAAGCGCAATAACGCCTCCGTCATACGCTTCAGGAGAAACATGTCCCACAATCGCACCGTAGTTAAATCCTGAAAATCTTGCATCTGTAATGAGTCCCACACTTGTGTGTAATCCCAAACCAATCAGTGCATCGATACTTAACATAAGTTCTTTCATTCCCGGCGCACCTTTGCAGCCTTCATAGCGGATAACGATAATATCTCCCGCAACAATCTTGCCGCTCTCAATCGCTTCAAACGCCATTCTGTCACCGTCAAATACTTTAGCTTTTCCTTTAATGTATTTCACTTCTTTTGGTACACCTGTCGGTCTTACGATCGCACCGTTTGGAGCAATGTTTCCACGAAGAACTTTTAATCCCGGCTCATTAAATAACGGTTTTTCCAAACTGTGAATAACTTCATTTGGTTTAGCAGTCAGTTGACTTAAAAATTCTCCCAGAGTAATTCCCGTCATCATCGGAGCATCTTTATATAATTTAGATTCCAGCATTTTTAATACATTCGGAACTCCTCCTGAATAGTGGAAATCCACAACCGTGTAAGGACCGCTTGGGATAACCGCATTGATACACGGAATTTCTTTTGCATATTTTTCAAAGTCTTCTAATGTAATGTCAATTCCCAATTCGTATGCCATTGTTAAAATATGTAAAACCGCATTTGTAGAACCGGCTACCGCCATGTCAAACATAATCGCATTTAACAATACTTCTTTTGTGATTAATTCTGATGGCTTTCTTCCTGATTTCACTAATTCTACTGCATATTTTCCTGCCATTCTCGCCTGACGGAGTTTCTTGTTATCCGATGCAGGAACTGTTGCCGTCCCAGGCATAACAAGATTAAATACTTCTCCGAGCATCTGCATTGTATTCGCAGTTCCCATAGAAGGACATGCTCCAAATGAAGGGCATACTGACTCTTCTAATTCATCTAAATATTCTTCACCGGCGCCTGAAAATCTTGCCACGTCTAAATCCGCTTCCACAATTGCTTTTCCGCAGTGGTGTCCCGGCTGCATAGAACCTCCTGTGACAACCATAGACGGAATGTCAAGTCTCGCTGCCGCAAGATAACAGCCTGCAATAATATTATCACATGAAGCAATCATAACTAATCCGTCAAAATTATGTACTTTTGTAACAAACTCTACGGACATGGCAACAATATCACGCCCTACCTGCTCATATTTTAACTCTTCTGCTCCGTTTGCAATGTTTCCGCAAGTCGCAGGAATTCCGAATTCTACAGGCACTCCGCCCGCTTCCCAGATTCCCTGTTTTACCGCTTCTGCAATCTGTCTTAAATGTGCACTTCCCGGAGAACCTTCCATAAATGAATTCGGTACTCCGATATGTGGTTTTTTACGGATATCTTCATCTGAATATCCAGCTGCTTTCATCATTACTCGTCTGTGCGCCGCTTCCGCACCATTCCAATATTCCTGACCCATCTTATCTTCCTCCTGTGTTATGAATTCCACTCTGTTCCAATTCCCTGTTCAACTGCTTTATCATAAATGTGTTTTGCCGTTACAAGATCCTGTGTTCCGATTCCTACTGTTTTAAAGACAATGATTTCTTCTTCTGTTTCTCGTCCAACTACTTTTCCAAGAAGAACATCTCCCAAGTCTCCCGTGAAATCTTCTTTTGTAATCAGCCCGTCCGCAAGCGGAATAAGGATATCCCCTGCTTCTGATAAAACCGCTTCCTCTGAATCAAAATAAATTTTTCCTGCTCTCTGTAAAATAACAGAATCCATCTCCTGCATATGCGGCTGATAAGAACCTACACAACTTACTGTTGCCCCCGCCTTTACTTTGTTCCCGTCAAATACAGGTTTTGATGAAGGTGTAACCGTTACAATCATATCTGCATCTTCAATCGCTTCATCTGAACTTTTTGCTGCAATGATTCTTGTGCCATATGATGCGAGTTCTTCATTCATTTTCTCTACAAATTCTTCTGTTCTCTGCAGATTGATGTCATATACTTTTACTTCTTCTAAATCTCTCACCGCAAGCATGGCTTCCAACTGCGTCGCCGCCTGTCCACCTGTTCCAATCAACGCTCCTTTTTTTGCCGTTGGATTTGCCAAGACATCAAACGCTGCTCCCGACGCTGCTCCTGTACGAAGTTGTGTTACATATGTACCGTCTAAAACAGAAATAACCACTCCTGTTTTTCCGTCAATCAACAACACCTGTGCAGGAGTTGTAGGGATTCCTTTTTCTATGTTCTTTGGAAATACATTTACAATTTTAATTGCCGAACATTCCAAGTCTTCCACATAAGAAGGCATAAATAAAAATGCTCCGTCATATTTAGGTGCCCCTATATTTGTGCGGAGAGGCACAACACTTTTCCCCTCAGAAAAAAGGGTAAATGCTTCTTTGTCCGCCTCAACGGCATCTTTCATCGTAAATACTTTTTGAATATCTTTTTTTGAAAGCAATAACATATTCTTCCTCCTCTTTTTGCATTAGTAGTTCCTTTTGGTAGCTATTATAAAGTTTTTGTTATTGCTTTGTCAATCTTCTTATGAAAAATTCTTCTTTTTCTGTCTATACAGACGATATCCGTTCAAAATAACCGCTATTGAAAGAAGGGAAATTATTCCATACATTCCCATTTTATCGGTGTCTCCTGTTTTCACTTCCTCCGCTTTTATTAATTTCATTATTTTTTTCTCTTTCTGATTTTCTATGGAAAGACGTTCCATAACGACAGGGATTTCTTCCCCCTGAGATTTTAAATGCACTTCATAAGATTTTTCCGAAGGAATATACCCTTCAGGCGCTTTGATTTCTTTGACAAGATATGTTCCAAGATACAGTTCCTTACTTTCAGCAATTCCATCTTTTGTTATGATTTTATCGGCTGTCTGTCCCGCTTCTACAAGCACGCTGCCGTCCGCCGCTTTCACGTCCTCTTTTGCGATAATTTCAAAAACAGCGCCGTTCAACATCTGTTTTGTATCTTTATCCCTTTTTTCTACAATGATTTTTCCTTTGATTATCTGATTTTCCAAAGTGTATGTCAACTTTACATTTTCCTGTTCAATGACAACATCAAACGCTTTCATCGGAATGTATCCCTCCGGATACTTCGTTTCCTCTATCGTATATGTTCCATATACTAACGACCCCCTTTCACTGTCTTCACGTTTTGTTGCAGCCACTCCGTTTTCATCTGTCTTGATTACGGTCTTTTCGCCCGTTTTTTTATTTGTCAATGTGAACTCAACATCAGGCATCGGTCTTCCTTCCCCGATTTTTTTAATTTCCACATCGCCGCGAATAACATTTTCCTTTGACTGAACTTTTGTATACAATATATTTTCTTCAGAGGGAAGGGTAACTTTATGCAGCACGGTGTCTATATTATATCCTTCAGGCGCCTTGATTTCCCTCACATAATATGTGCCTGCCGGCAGTTCTCCTGAAAATGCACGCCCTTCTTCGTTAATCGTCAATATATCTATTCTTTCTTTTTCCGAAGAAAGAAGTTCATACTGTGTTCCGGCAAAAGATATATCCGGAAGTTGCGATTCCGTGTCCCCTGTTTCCTCATCTATCTTAATAATCTCTATGCGGCCCTTTTCTGTCCGGACTTTTAAATACCCTTCAGCCATATCTTTGACACCCTGAGGATTATATGTAAGCGCTCTCTGATACTTTGTTCCTTCCGCTCCGTAAATCAGATAAGGGCGCACACCTCCCAATTCATCAGTCCGCTTTATCTCCACGGTCTGCTCTCCCTGAAAATCTTTCGCGCTGAACAGACAGTACTCTTTCTTCTCCTGATTAATGCACTCTAATGTCAGTGAAGAATTCCCTGCAATCTGCAATTTACAATTCACTTTATTTGTATCCGTTAAAATTATCTCGTATCGTTTCTTTTGGGAATTCCACTTTAACATATGACTTCCCGCATTGTCCTTTTTATCACTCAAAAAACTTGGCAATTTACCTACTTCATTTATCTTGCGATTTAGTTCATCATAAAATGCCAGACCGTCAGACGCATTTTTCAGGGATCGACTGTATTCCTCCATTGCTTTTCTCGCTTTCGGCGTTCCATATACCCCTTCCATAATGTTCCAAACCATTACCTGTGTCGCACCATATTGTGCCTTTTGCTTATTCGTAGGTGTCTCCGTCATCGCCTGATAGCCAAACTCCAACGCCGCTTTCAGCAGTTCATTTTGCTTTTCCGTCAATACTTTCAGCGGTTTATTCATAGGAAGTTCCTTCCCAAAGTCCATGCAGTATCCGATTCTCTGAGAATTTTTCTCCTTTACAAAGAACATGACACCGTAAGTACCTCTGCTCTCTTTTCCATACTGAGTAATTTTATAGGGACTTGTCGTAATTCGCACAAGTTTAGGAATAACTACGTCACTTTTTTCCTGTGCATGAACAACCTTTTTATACATCGGAAAGGAAATCACCATGCACAACACTAACAATACACTTATCCATTCTTTTTTTACTTTCTTCAATGATTAAAAACCTCCTGATATACAATATTCTGTTTTGTTGCTTAAATTAAATAAAAGAGTTCCTCCTTTCCTTAAATAAAATTGTTCTCGTTTTGAATACTTGGGAAGATTATCCCTTTGAATATTTGATATGTAATTAGACGAGTAAATAAATCATATGCCACATTTTTCCATTTGTCAATAGGGTTCCTCCTAATATTTACAGAGGAATCCCATAAGACAAATTTCTTATACAAGTTGTTCATAATATCTGTTCAATTTCCGTGCCTGACAGTTCACGTCTCTTTCCAACGCTCTTTTTCTGCCATTCCATGTCAGCACAGGAAGCCGTTTTTCCAAAATATCTTTTATCAGAGAAGAAAACTCTTTATTTGTCTTCCCTTTGTAAACATCTTTTCTGTTCTCCAGCCAATTTTCATATACCGGAATATCTCTTAATAATACGGGTATTTCAGACGAAAGAGCCTCCAGTACAACAATCCCTTCTGTCTCTTCATAGGACGGAAAGAAAAACAAATCACAACTGCTGTATGCATTAATCAACTCTTCCTTCGGCACATAGCCCGCAAAGATAAGATTCGTAAGACTTTTGTGAACTGCTCTTCTTACTTTCGACGGAATCTGAATATCAGGCGTATATCCAAACCAGATGAATTTATATTCCGGCATCTGTTCTGCCAATTCCACAAAATCCAAGATACCTTTTCTCTCAAAATAAAGCCCTACCGACATAATTACCTTATCGTCCTGACGCAGCCCGTATTTTTTACGAAAATCTTCTCTCGCCAATATATTTTTTGAAAAAAGCGATGTATCCACTCCATTTGAAATGGCATAAACCGGATTTTCTATTCCATATCCCTTTAGTAATGTTTTGGAGTATTCCGTAGGAGTTAATATAATATCCCCCAGCCGATAACATTTCATAATCCATTTCTTAAACAGCGGCGCTATTAAATTTGAACCGGTAAATGAATTTTGAAAATCTTCCTTTGTGGAATGTGCGTGGTACACTACTTTTTTCCCTTCCTTTTTTGCGCGTTTCGCCATTCTATAGTCACTTGGAAATATTGTATTAATATGTACTACATCGTAACTGTCTTCGCTGTTCTCCGTTACCTCAACACCATTTGCAAGAAGAGCCTCTTTTTGCATGGACATTGCTTTCCCAACACCGCTTTTAGATACGACCTGCTGATTTTTCGCATAAAGCAATACTTTCATATTCTTCCACCCCTCCTTTTATTATTTCTTCCCGATAAATTCCCGATACCGCTTTTCCAAATAAATTCGTGTTATATTTTTCCGCAATCTTTTCGCTGTGATTTCCCGCTTTTTCCAACCACTCTTCATCTGTTGCATACATTCTGACGTATTTTGCAAAACGATAAATATCCTGATAGGAAAATCCGTTTCCTCCTTCTTCCAGAACACCGTACAGACACGCATCTTTTCTGCAGATAAGAGGCAGCCCGCTTGCCGCCGCTTCAATGTAAGTTAATCCCTGTGTTTCGCTCGTAGATGCACAGACAAATACATCTCCTAACCGATAGTACGTCTGTACTTCTTCCGGACTAACCATTCCCGCAAATCGAACATACTCTCTTAATTGCAATTCGTCAGTCAGTTTTTCCAAACTTTCCCGGGCAGGTCCTCCTCCTACAATTAAAAGTTTTATATTTTCCTCCATTTTAACAATTTCTTTCATTCCGTATAGAAGTTCATCGATTCGTTTTTCATATCCCAATCGTCCTAAACTCAATAAAACTTTATCTTCTTTTTTGATTTCGTACCTTTCTCTCAACTGCTCTACCGTCTTATCGTCAACAGGATTTTTGAATTTCTCAAGACAGATTCCCGTTGGCACAATCCGTATTTCCTTTGCCATTCCGTATTGATACAAAGTCTGTTCCACTTTTTTCGTCGGTGCAATAATCAGATTCGTATCTTTCAGCCTCATTTTAATCCATTTTCCAAGCGCTGCCCTTCCCAGCCTTTTTCCGACAGGAATGTATTCCGTATACTGTTCGTATAACGTGTGATATGTATGCACAAGCCTTGCATTTGTCGCTTTCGCGATTCGTTTGGCAAACCCATAACTAAAAAATTCACACTGGCTGTGTACAACCTCCGGCTTCCATTCTATCAATTCTTCCACGAACGACGCTGCCCTTGATACCGGCACGCGTACTTCCGGATAAATATGAGAAGGTACGGATCTGACATAGTACACATTATCTTCCCGATAAGAATATACGTTTTGTGAGACTGCCAGTATTTTTACTTCATGTCCCTGCTCTTTCAATTCCTGCTCTAAGTTTAAAATAGATGTTACCACTCCGTTAATTGTCGGTTTAAATAAATCCGTTGTAATCAATACTCTCATATCTGCTCCTCCTTACGCAATAAATCTTTCTATCCAACTGCCCGCATAAACTAACGCCATACTGTACATCGCAATGGATAATGGTTTGCCAAGTAAAATAATTGTTGTAAATTTCTTCCATGTCATTTTTGTCAATCCCGCAATCAGACAGAGCACATCGTCGGGTGCGCACGGAAAGAAAATTGCCAATGCAAAAAATTTATCGAATTTCTTTCCTTTATCCAGCCACCCAATATATTTTTCATAAGTTTCTTCTTTAACGAAATATTTCACAAAGCAAGTTCCATATCTTCTCGCCAGATAAAAGTTAATCAGCGAACCTGCCACAATTCCAATGTAGTTATACAAAAGTCCGCTCCACGCTCCAAAAATAACTACACCTACGCCGCAGGTAATTCCGCCCGGCACAATCGGTATAACGACCTGTATCATTTGAATCACGATAAATAAAATCGGTCCCCATAATCCGCTCTTTTTTACAAGCATTTCCATTTGCTGTCTATCCGTCAAAACTCCCGTATGCACTCCATATAAAACAAATGCAATAATAGAAATTAAACTGACCGCCGTTACTATATTTAAAATTCTCTTTGTTTTCTTACTCATTTTCCGCCCTCCGTTTCATATTTGTATTGTACCAGCTCAACGTTAAGGCTTTTTAATGTCTTGTTTAAGAATTTTTGAATCTTTTCCCCAATTTATTAAGATTTTTAAAAGAAGGCAAAAAAATAGAAAAGACAGCCAACGCCATCTTTTCCATTCTGTTTCTATTGCAATATAGGAATTTTTATCTCGCTTTCCTCTCCGTTTATCTCACAACTAAATAAGTACACAGGCTGATAATATCCTTTTGAATCTCTTTCATACACTGTTTTACAGTCTTTTACTAAAACTGACAATTCTTCTTCTCTGCCATAAGGATAGAAAAACTTTCCTGAACAGATTTGCTCATATGCCTCCCGTTCACTTATTCCCTGAAAGGATTTATAAAATTTACACTTCTTTAGCCCATAATTTATATCCAAAAATTTATTCTCTTCATTTAACTCACCGTTGATTTCTCCGTCAAGCATTACACCATTTTCTACCAATTGGTTTACGGTAAATGTATATTTTCCTTCTTTCTCCGAAAAAGCCGCCTCTTGCGGAATATCTATGCCGTACTCTTCAAAAATTTTGCGGACTTCTTCCTCGGAAGCGCCTGTTTTCAGTTTTTCGTCCGCGGAAAACTGCGTATCCATATCCGTTAAATTATATGTTCCTCCCGCATAGTTTACCCAAAAGTTATAACTGTCTTTTGCATGAAATAAAGCAATATCTTCGTAGAAATCATTTCTCTCCTCGTCTAATTCCGTACCCAGTTTTTGAAAAAGTTGTCCCGCAAAGTCGGACGCTTCCGCCTCACTCATCACTTCAAACTGATATACCGGCAATTCCTTTGACTTCTTGTCATAGTCCTTGTCTGTCTCCACCTGTAATTTATCCGTGTCGTATGTCACAATATATTGTCCGCCTACATTTCCCAACTCTTTAGTATGATAAGAAATAAAAATTACGGAAAAACTGATGACACAAACTACAAGCGGCAACTGTAATAGCAGTACATTTCTCAACGAAACTTTTTCTTTTCTGTATTTCTGTATGGCTGCCGCAGCCACAGCATATATTCCATACCCTATCATCATTCCCACTGTATTGTGCAGTATATCGTCCAATTCAAAAATCCCTCTTCTTCCAAGAAGTTGAATCCCTTCAATGCACAACGTAAACAAAAAACCGACTAAATATGTTTTCCAAAAACTTCTGAAAGACTTTATCATCATCGGCAATAACAGTCCAAGCGGAACAAACATACATACATTTAGAATAATATTTCTCCATGCTGCCGCAGAAAAATTTACCCATGCATCACGATAGGAATAAAACAACGGTAAAATGCTTCCGGCTTCCCAGGCTTCTGACCTTGCAAGCAATGTCGCTCCCAGCACAATAACGATATAACTTCCAAGTAAAAGCCACCCGAATATCCGGAGAGGTTTTATCTTCTTTTTCCCCTTTAACAAAAATTTATACACAACAAGAGCAAGCACTATAACAATGGAAATACCGATAACTCCCGAAAGCAAATACTCTTTTCCCATCGCAATTAAACTTGATATTCTCATTTTATCTCCCCTTTATTTTCTTTCGTATTTATTTCTTTTTTAAATAATTTTTCAGTTCCTCTATAATTTCCTTATGTTTTCTCGGTGTCATACGAGGAAACGCTTTTACAAGACGTTTCATGTTTTTCGCATTGCGTACTGCCAGTTCACTGTATTTCTTTCTCAGTTCAGTTATCTTCTCAGACATTTCTCCGGAAATATCATCTCTTCTTTCTATAACTCCTAAAATGTCCTTTGAAATGTTCTGTCCTATCTCATTGGAAATACGATGCAATTCCGTTGCAATCTCCTCCATTTTTTCCAAATGCTGATTCACTTTCAGAATCTTGGAAACCGTAACAAAAAGGTCCGTAAAAACTGCTATCACTAAAATGACATCTAAAGTAATCACAAGCCATATCGGAAGGAAGAGCACTCCCTTATAGATCAGCGGGTGAATCCATTTCACAATCACAACACAGGCAACTCCCCAAATTAAAGAAAACAGCAGACAGACATATCCGTTTAAGTTAAACGGCATATCGGAATAGTCCCACCATTTATTATGGAAAATTTTATCCAATGCAAATCCGGTCAGCCATTCCAACGCAGTCACAACAATCACCGATGTTATATATAGTAGAAGTAAATTAGATTGATACGGCATTAGCAACTGCGCGACCATAACAACACCCACACCGTAAATCGGGCAAATCGGTCCATTCAAAAAACCTCTGTTGACAAACCTTCTTTCCTTTACTGCCGCAAATGCCACTTCCGTACACCAGCCTAAAAATCCATATATAAAAAAACATAAAATCATTTTGTATATATTCATTACTTCGCCCCTTTCCACTGTAGATATCTTATTATAACACAATTCCGTCTTTTGCAAACAAAAATACTTGAATTTTACTTTGTATAGTTTTACAATGCTTATAGATAATAACTATCAATAGCATTTGGAGGATTACCATGTACTTAAAACAGGGATTAAATCATCACATATATCGTGTAGAGAATATCGATTTAGAGTTACAGTTGGAACGCCGTCTGGAGGCACTCGGTCTCACTCACGGCACATTAATCACCATTCTGAACAACAATAAAAAAGGTTCTCTTACAATTAAATTTCGTGGTACACGTTTTGCCATCGGTAAGCGAATTGCAGAACATATCACAGTAACCGAGGTGGAAAATGGACAATGTAATTAAAGTTGGATTTATCGGAAATCCAAACTGTGGAAAAACAACTCTTTTTAACGCCTTCACCGGTGCAAACTTGAAAGTTGCCAACTGGCCCGGCGTAACCGTAGAAAAGAAAGAAGGAACTACAACTTATAAAGGAGATACGTTTAAACTCATCGATCTTCCGGGTATATACAGCCTGACGTCTTATACAATGGAAGAAAAGGTATCCCGCGAATGTATTTTAAGCGATGATGTTGACGTGATTGTGGACGTAGTAGATGCTTCCTCACTGGAGCGCAATCTGTATCTTACTCTTCAACTAATCGAATTGGGTAAACCTGTCATACTTGCCCTCAATATGATGGATATTGTTGAGGAACGCGGAATGGAAATTGATTTACACAGACTTCCTGAAATGCTCGGAATTCCTGCAATTCCTGTTTCCGCCCGCAAAAAAACAGGACTTTCCATACTTCTTCACGCCATTGCGCATCACAAAGATTATGCACAGCAGAGTAAATTTATCCATCATCATCATGACCGCACACCAAAACATCATCACAATCATCACCACGAATATGCAATGGTATATTCCGATGAAATTGAAGATAAAATTGACTTAATTCAAGATGAATTTGATAAACATTACCCTGAGAGCAATTTAAAGAGATGGCATGCCATCAAAATTTTAGAAAATGATTCAGAAGTTTTGAAACGCCACCCTCTTGACCTGACGCATATTTTAACAAAAAATTATGAGACGGAAATTATTAATCAAAAATATGATTTTATCGAGGAAATTATTAAAGAAGTGCTGGTAAACAAAGTACAAAAGGAAGAGCGCACGGAAAAAATCGACTTCTATCTTACCCATAAAACATGGGGACTTCCTATTTTTCTCGGCATTATGGCACTCGTTTTCTTCTTTACATTTACCATTGGGGATTGGTTAAAAGGATATTTTGAGATTTTCTTAGAATTCTTCTCCGGCAATGTTTCCCATCTGCTTGCCTCTGTTCATGCAAGTGATATGGTTATCTCTTTAATTGTGGACGGAATTATTTCAGGAGTCGGCGGAATTCTCACCTTCCTTCCAAATATTTTTATCCTCTTTCTCGCTCTAGCTTTTCTTGAGGATAGCGGATATATGTCACGAGTTGCCTTTGTCATGGACGATATTATGAGTAAATTAGGATTATCCGGCCGTGCATTTATACCTCTTTTGTTGGGATTTGGCTGTTCCGTTCCTGCCATCATGGCATCTCGTGCTTTGGAACATAAAAAAGACAGGTTAAAAACCATTCTTGTCACCCCATTTATGTCATGCAGTGCAAGATTACCGATTTATGTATTGTTTTCACAAATGTTTTTCCCGAAACACGCCATGCTTGTTTCTTACTCTATGTACCTTATCGGAATTATCGTTGCCATACTGACAGCATACATTATCTCCAAGTTTGACGGAAGTAAGGCGGAACATGCCCTGCTTATCGAACTTCCCGAATATAAAACACCTAATGCGCACACGATTGCCATCTATGTTTGGGAGAAAGTCAAAGATTATCTAACAAAAGCGGGAACGGTTATCTTTATCGCCTCCGTCATTATGTGGATTTTATTGAATTTTGGTCCAACGGGATATGTAACGGACATTACGCAGAGTTTCGGTTCGATGATAGGGAAATTCATCGTCCCTGTATTCAAACCTCTCGGACTTGGCTACTGGCAGATTATCGTTGCCCTTATTGCCGGAATCGCTGCAAAAGAAGTAGTTGTCTCCAGTTGCGGTGTACTATTCGGTATACAAAATATCACTTCAACAGGTGGTATGAGCGCTTTGGCTGCCACACTTGGCGGACTTGGTTTTGGAACGGCAAACGCATATGCTCTCATGGTATTTTGCCTTTTGTATGTGCCGTGTACCGCCACAATTGCTACAATTAACAGGGAAGTACATAGCAAAAAACTTACATTGGGAATTATCAGTTTTCAACTTATCGTTGCATGGCTGATGAGTTTCATCGTGTATCATATCGGTTTACTTCTTTAAGTAAAAACAAAAAATACCAAATTTTGATGAGTTCCATCAAAATTTGGTATTTTTTTAACACTACACTCTCTAAAAATATTTCTTATATTTTTTATAATGATTCATACATCTGAGCCAATACATAATTCTTCTCTTAAGGCACATGTCCTCTTTATAATAGAATGAATCACATACTTTTCCCTGTTTTACCAGTTCCTTAATCTTTGCGATTTTGTCCTTATCTTTTACATATTTGTAGACAACCCCAAGCGGAACAACGTGCCAGAAATATTCATCTTTTACGTATGTTGTCGGAATTTCCTTATGATACACATAATCATCTACAATATATTTTGCTAAATTATAACCTCCGCCCGTTACGCGGTAATGACTTCTTCCCTGTCTGATATTAATTTCAAACATCTTGTATTTGCCGTCACGATAATCATATTTCAAGTCACAATCCGCAAGACCTTCATATCCGATATCTTCCATTAAGAACTGTATTTTTTTCATCAGTTCTTCATTGTAATCTGACATCGTAATTGTCGCCGCATTGTTTCCGATTGCAGTCGGTGTATGCTCTTCCAAAACAACATTTCCGAGATTCATCATTTTTACTTTATGGTCACTTCCAACATAGATTTGTAAATCATACATTGCTGCATCTTCTCCGGGAACTTTCTCCTGAATAATCATGTTATCGTCATAACCGTTTTTATAAATTAATTTTAATGTATCTACCAACTCTTCTTTTGTGTCGATAAAGTATGCCTTATGGAAACCTTCGAATTTGTTTCGATGGAACTTCACACTGTCAGAAGCTTTCAACACTACCGGAAACAGCATGTCCTTTAAATCAAACTCAAAATTCATCTCCGGTTTATAAATAAATGTTTTTGCGTAATCTAAATTATATTTTTCGCACAGTTCGTAGAAAGTTTCCTTCAAAACAATATTGTCCAACACTTCCTTATCCGTGTAAGGCAAAATAAATTTGTCCTTTAACTCCGCTTTATTCTCCACAATCAGACGGACATAATGGTCTGCACAACCGATAAGAATCAACTTCTTTGTTTTTCCGTATTTCTTATATATCTCATTCATTTCCTTAAGAAATACTTCCGTCTTATCCAATCCCGCTCTTTCTCTATATACAAGAATTTTACTGTTTGCAATGATATTGCTGGAACTTCTCGCCACAACCAGTGACTTAATTCCATATTCTTCATGAAATGCTCTCGCCATGCTGTATACATTAATATCACTGGCTAACAACACCGGTAAAAATTCTACTTTTTCCATGACTCTATCTCCTTGCTTATATAAATATTACAATAGCCTAACCTTAATAATTATATCAATTCACTATCATTCTGTCACTATTATTTACATAAAAATTTTCACTAATACTGCTCCAAGACAAAGATAAGGCCCAAATGCAATTTCTTCTTTTTTATTTATCTTTCCCGAAATATATTTTCCCACAATAACCATTCCTGCTAAAAATACGGCAATCGCAAAACTGTAAAACCATTTTTCAGCACCTAAATAGTATCCAAGTGCAAGACTTAATTTTACATCACCGCCGCCAAAACTTCCCGGAGCAAAAAATAAAATAAGAAAAAAGACAATTCCCGCCACGCCCGCTCCCATAAACTGTTCCAACGTAACACCTTTCCAGAAACCACAAAAGAATAGGGCATAAATCCATTTCCTGTTGATTGTCTTATTTTTTATATCCCCCATGAAAATATTTATCAATACAAATATCCATATACCAGTCCGTAATACCTCTATATTTTCACTCTCCTATACAAAGAAGGTATGCCCAAAGACATACCTTCACTCTATGATATATTTTTTAATTTTTTCTTCGCCAAAAGTTCCATTTCAATAGGATCAATTGCGTCCACCGGATTTTCTTCCTTCTCTTTTCCTTTTCTCTTATAGGCTTTCAAAAGATTTCCACCTTTATTATATATCCAAAAAGAATAAGTCAAAATTTTACTTGCTTTTCCCAATTTCTCTTTTGTTGTCTTCTCATACAATGTTCCGCCGATTTCAATCGGTACTTTCTTTCGGATTAATGTAATCAGTTCCGTTTCGCAAGTGACATATTCCGGCAAAATCGTATATGCCTTCCCCACACATTCAGGCTTGTGGGAGTCGCTTCCCGCAATGCCCGGTTTATGATAGCGGGTAACCAACTTCATCGCCGCTTCATTTGACACTTCCGATTCGCATGCATTAAAGCCCTCGAAGAAATCAAATCTCTTGATTAATTCCGGTGATTTAAAAAATCTTTTTGTGTTCGTATAACTTAAATACTTCTCTCCGCATGGGTGAGCAGGACCTAAAATTCCCCCGTTCTTATGAACAAAATCAATTAAAACGGAAACCGGAAGTCCCTTTACTTCCAAAAGACGCATCTTCACACCTTCCGGCATAATAACAATAATATGTCCCGCATCACGGGTATCATACTCAATTCCCTTCAATACGACGAAATCCGTATGTTTCTTCCCACGTATATGCTCTTTCCAGTAACGGTATCCTTTGTAAGTGTTATGGTCTGTAATCAACATTCCCTGAAAACCCTGTTGTTTTAAAATCGTAATATATTCTTCTAAACTCACTTTGCTGTCAATTGAACCTTCCTTCACATGACAGTGCATATCTATCTTCATAAGAAAGCCTCCTTTGCTTTATTATGCGTCTTAGATTTATTATACCGCTTTCCAAAAAAACTAGCAATGTTATTACATCATTTCGTTGTATTGTTCACCAATATTTAATATATGATCACCAATTCTTTCGAAATCCGTAAGAATTTCCGAGAAAATAATACCTGTTTCTGCTTTACAGTCACCCGTTTTCATTCTCTCAATCTGCTCTTTCAGATAGATTTCTTTCATATCATCAATCTTCTGTTCATTTTTCGCAGCCATTTCCAAAATATTTCCTGCTTTAGATATATCTGAAACAGTAATGTCCTCCAATGCTTTTGCACATAACCCTTTCATCTCTTCAATCTCTTTTAAGGCATGTCCCGAAAGTTTCATGTCCCAGATTTTCAAATCTTTTGCATATCCCAAGAAGTTCATTGCATGGTCACCGACACGTTCAATATTGGAGATAATTTTGTAATACGCATTGATTCTTCTCAAATCTTCATCTGCCATCTCTGTGCCCATAAGACCTACAATATATTTAGAGATTTCTTTATTAAGGTAATCGATGTATTCTTCTCTGTCCAACATTTTCTCTTCGTCAATTTTATCTTTGTGAAGCAAGGCCTCGAAACCTGTTTCCGTATTTTTCTTTACCATTGTAAGCATACGGTCTACTTCGCCTTCTACCTGAGAAATCGCAAGCGCAGCATTACCTACTGCATAACTGCTCTCAAATTTTTCGATGTATGCCAATTTATGTTCTCCCTCTTCCTCCTCTTTTGATTCAGGAAGGATTTTCACTGCCAATTTCGCCATGTAAGTTCCTACAGGGAGAAGTAATAATGTTGTTGTAACGTTAAAGATTGTATGTACATTGGCAATCTGTGCAACCGTATCCCCCGGTGTTAACGTCTCTACCAAATGTACAAATGGTGTCAACAGACAAATAATCGTAAATAATATTGAACCGATAATGTTAAACATCAAATGAATAACCGTTGTTCTCTTCGCATTTGTTTTTGTACCGATAGATGCGAGTACCGCTGTGATACATGTACCAATATTCTGTCCAAACAAAATGTATACGGCACTTGAAAGAGGAACTACTCCCGTCTGCGCCAACGCCTGTAAAATACCTACAGATGCTGATGAAGACTGAATAATCGCAGTAAATATCGCACCAACAAGAATACCTACTATCGGATTGCTTGCATTTGCCATAAATCCGATAAATGTTTCAGATTCCTGAAGAGGTGCCATCGCACTTCCCATTGTCTCCATACCGATAAATAAAATTCCAAGTCCGGCTAAAATTTCACTTATATGTTTTACTTTCTCATTTTTAATAAACATGATGGACGCTACACCGATAAATGCAATCAGCGGTGCAATCGCCCCAATATCAAGTGCAATTAACTGCCCTGTAATTGTCGTACCGATATTGGCACCCATGATTACCCACACTGCCTGATTCAATGTCATCAATCCTGAGTTTACAAATCCAACTACCATAACCGTAGTCGCTGAAGAAGATTGAATAACCGCCGTAATTGCCGCACCGACAAGTACGCCTATAATACGGTTAGATGTCACCCTCTCCAAAATTTTCTTCATTTTATTACCTGCTGCCGCTTCCAGCCCGTTACTCATCATCTGCATTCCGTATAAAAACAATGCAAGTCCGCCGAGTAACATGAATACCTCTGTCATTCCCATTTTTCTTTATCCTTTCTTTCCTATCTTATCCTATGCTTTTGTTCCCTATACAACAGATACCTTTTTTCTTTCCGTCCATCTGATGTATCTGGCGCATTCGCCGAATATGATATTCCAGAAAATCCTGTATTTCTAAAAATGTCTCTCCTCTGCTGCCTTTCTTTGACTGAAAATAGAGGAAACACATTATGAGAAAACAAAAAAGTAGTTTAACTCCATTCTTTCTCACTGCCGGTGTGCTTGTCTGTACTTTTCCCCGCACCATCATCACGGCACTTTCTTTTTCCACTACCCGCTCTAAAAAACGCTTTTTCATCGTATTCTTATCTTGCATATATATGGATAACGGCTCCTCCGCCACAATCCATTCATCTATATTTGCAAATGCGAGTATCATGATCAGAAAAAACATTACTATTTTCTTCATCGCCATACCCTTTCTTCTTTTTCACCACTTAGCACAATAGCACATTCGCCGCACTTCTGTCAATTAGAAAATCGGGGGACAAAATCTGTTTTTTCTCTTGTTAAAAGTATGTCAAATGTGGTAAACTCGTAAAGATTGAGTTTTTTAACAAAAGATAAAATACTAAAGGAGTAGGAACATATGAAACAGAATTTTTTCAGCGGCTTAATGGCAGGCGCTTATATCTCACTTGGTGCAATGACTTTCCTGATTATTCCAAATCAGATCGTGGCTTCGCTTTTCTTTGCTACGGGAATTTTTCTTGTATTTAACTTCAGCAATATGCTGTTTACGAGAGTATGTCCGCTTATGGCTGCCACAAAAGAATATCATCTGAAAGATCTAATTGTCGCATGGTTTGGAAACGGTGTGGGTGCTTTTCTCGTTGCTACACTCGTACATTTTTGCAGATTTGAAAGTAAAATTTTAGAACGTCTTCAACCAATCGTAGATACAAAACTTGCAGATTCTCCTCTCAGTTTATTTATTATGGGGATTATCTGCGCACTTTTTGTAAGTTATGCCGTTCTTCTCGGAAAGAAATATCCTGTAGGTTCTTTCCCACAAATTTTTTATGTATGGCTTCTGATTACCGCATTTGTTTTCGGAGGATATGACCATATCGTTGCAAATATGTATTATCTCTCCGCATACGGTTGGGCTTTCGGTGTACAGGTTATGCCATTCTTAAAAGTACTTGGAATCGTTACCGCAGGAAACGTTGTCGGCGGACTGCTTATCGGTTCTCTCGAGAAAAAACATCTTTAAGTTCTGACAGGGAAGCTGCTTTTACATAAAGTAACTTCTCTGTTTCTTTATCCGGCTCCGTCAAATCCGGAACCATAATTGTTCTGCAGCCTGCCGCTGACGCAGACCGTACCCCGTTTGGCGAATCTTCCACGGCATAGCAGTCCTTCGGCTCTTCCCCAATCTGCTCACAGGCATACAGATAGATGTCCGGCATCGGTTTTCCATTTTCCACCATATTTGCACAAATCACCTTGTCAAACCAATGATAAATACCAATTTCTTTTAAATAATGTATTGCCCTCTCCTCATCTGTGGCAGTTGCCACTGCTATTTTCAATCCCTGCTTCTTTATATAAGGTAAAATCTCATCTACACCCTTTTTCTTCTCAATTCCGTTTTGTTCCAGCCAGTCTTTCATCAACTCTTTTCTTCTGCTTCTCACGGCAGCATAGTCAAAGTCTTTTCCGTAAATCGACTGCAATTTCGGTTTTGCATATTTTCCTGCCAGACTTCTAATCATCAGGGCATCTTCCCTTTTCATATCATAACCGAATTCTCTTCCCGCCTGACACCAAAATTTCACTAAATATTTCTCCGTGTCAATCAGAACCCCGTCCATATCAAATATAACCGCCCTCATCTTTATAACACTAACCTTCCGTGATAACCGGCAATACCACCTATATTTGTTGCCGTATATCCTATTTTATTTAAAAAATCTGCCGCTCTTTTTGATCTTGCTCCGCTTAAGCAATACACAAAAATCGGTGTCTCTTTCGGAAGCGAAATAGTTGGCAGGCGGTTAATCGGAATATTTAAACTGCCCTCCAGATGTCCCTCGTGGTATTCCTCAGTTGATCTGACATCTAAAAGTACCGCATTCTCAGTTTCATTCAGTTTTTGTAACCCTTCTTCTATTATTAATGTTTCATTCATTTTCTTATCCTCCTTTATCGTCTTTTCTCTTTATTATAACAAATTTCTTTTTATTTACTGTGATAAAATCACATTTTCTTTGTTGACAAATCAGTTTTTTTATCATAGTATATCATATAGTTCACATTGTAAACTATATGTATCAAGGAGATTTATGTAATGAAAGATTATCATTGGACAGAAATGATAGAGAAAATGCAGGATATACGCCTTTTTTCCAGTTTGCACATCAGACGCAGTAAAAATGAAGGGATTACCTCTTCGCAGGAACTTGATTTACTTTCCCGCATAGTATTGTCAGATACCCCTCTGACACCTCACGACCTTTGTTCTTCAATGGGATTAAGTAAATCGGCCGTCAGCCGTTTAATCGAGAATTTGGAAAAAAAGAAGTTTCTATATAAAGAATCCAATCCGACGGACAAGAGAAGTTATTCCTTACTTATTACAAAAAAGGGGAACGAAGAATTAAATTTAACATACGCATACTACCTGGAACCGATATATCGGTTAAGAAGAGTATTGGGAGATGACTCTTTTGAATCTCTCACCACAAAAATTAAAGAAGCAAACGAATTGTTATTAAAAGAAAAGGGAGGTAATTGATTTGACTTTTTATCAGGAATTACAATTAAATCAATCCGGCTCAAAAACACTTCTAAAGAGTATAAACGAGCCGAAGGAGAAAGTGAAACATTGGGGAATCTATTTATTTAAAATTCTTCTCACCGTTGCTTTCTGTGTTCTTTTTGTCACATTATACACGAAACTTTTTGGGGCAGATAACAGTATTGTAGGTGTGGTTGTTCTCCTGTCCGTCATGGTATTCCGACAGGCAGATTTGGGAATTCATACACCACACGGCTCCGCTGTTCTTCTGGGAATTTTTTGCATACTTGCTTTCGGTCCCCGCTTAACTAATATGGTTTCACCTGTTCCTGCTTTTTTCATTAATGCTATCTGTATCTTTTTATTAATGTTTTTCGGCTGCCACAATGTTATTATGTCCAACCACTCCACATTCGTGTTGGGGTATCTGCTTTTACAGGGATATGACGTTAGCGGTCACGCCTATAAAATGCGATTGGTAGGACTTTTGGTCGGCGCTGTAATGACCTCACTTATCTTATACCGTAACCACAAAAAATACACATATAAAAGAAATTTTAAACATTTATTTCAAGAATTTGATTTGACTTCCAGCCGTACTCAGTGGTATCTGCGCTTTACTTTCGGCGTATCTACCGCCTTGCTGATTGCTTCCTTATTGAATATTCCACGCGCCATGTGGATCGGAATTTCCGCAATGTCCGTCCTTCTTCCATTTCGTAAAGATTTGGTATATCGTGTGAAATTTCGTGCCCCGGGAAATATTCTCGGTGCAGTTTTATTCTTAGTTTTATACACTGTTTTGCCTGAAAGCGCTTATGGCTGTATCGGTATGATTGGAGGTATCGGTGTAGGGCTTTCCGCAAGTTACGGCTGGCAGACCGTATTTAACTCTTTTGGCGCTTTAGCCATCGCCGTTCCGATGTTTTCACTGTACGGTGCTATTTTTCTCAGAATATTTAACAACGCTTTCGGTTCTTTATATGGGTTAGTATTTGATAAACTCTTTCATTCCGTATTCAACTTTTTCTTAAAAAGAGATGAAGAAACCGTTTCATGCTAATACGACAAATGGCAGGAGTAAAATCTCCTGCCATTTGCTATCTGCTTTTCTTTATTTGTTCCACTTTCTTTCGGTAGGCCGCTTCTAATATATCCACCGTACCGTCTATTCCCAGAAGACTGCTGTTAAGCAATACCTGGTGAGATTCTATATCTCCCCATTTTCTTCCTGTGTGGGCTTCATAATATAATCTTCTCTCTTTGTCTACCTGTCTTATTTTTTCTTTTGCCTGTTTTTCAGTCATTCCATAGATAGACATAATCCTTCTGACTCTGTCTTCCCAAAATGCGTAAATAAAAGTATGTATATAATTCGAATAATCTCCCAATATATAGTCTGCGCATCGCCCTACAATCACACAGGAACTTCTTCTTGCCAGCCGCTTCAAAATCTCTGTCTGCTCCGCATACAATCTGTCACTCACAGGCTCTACAACGGCTTCATTTGTAATAAAGGACGTATAACTTCCTACACCTACAACATAAGCAGAAAGGAATTTTCCAAGCATACTCTCATCTGCCTCTTCCGCAACCGATTCGTCCAAATGTAACTCTCGTGCGGCCATCTTGACAAGATTATGGTCATAAAGAGGAATGTCTAGTCTTGTTGCCAGTCTGTTTCCAATTTCATGTCCGCCGCTTCCAAATTGTCTTCCAATTGTAATGATAATATTATCAGTCATACCCTCAGCCTCCTTCTATATAATTCCGAAAATTTATTCTTATTTCTAATTATATCACACGAGGCTATATTTATATATATTTTTTCTAACAATTTTCAGCGATTTTATGAATCAGTATTTCCGTATCCTTCCAACTTAAACATGGATCGGTAATAGATTTCCCGTAAATCCTATCCTCCGCAATGCTCTGACACCCTTCTTCCAGATAACTTTCAATCATAACCCCTTTCACTAACTTTTTAATCTCCGGATTATAATTTCTGCTGTGCAGCACTTCGCTTACAATGCGAATCTGCTCTTTAAACTGTTTGTTGGAATTTGAATGGTTTGCATCAACAATGGCTGCCGGATTCTGCAGGCTCATTTTCTCATATGTGCTTTGCAATCTGACTAAATCCTCATAATGGTAGTTTGGAATACATGTGCCGTATTTGTCCACCCCACCGCGCAAAATAACATGTGCAAGGTCATTTCCATCTGTTGTCACGTCCATTCCCCTGTAAATGAACGTGTGGGAACTCTGCGCCGCAATTACAGAATTCATCATTACGGAAAAGTCTCCGCTTGTCGGATTTTTCATTCCCACCGGAATATCCATTCCGCTGGCTGTCAGTCTGTGCTGTTGATTTTCCACAGAACGCGCTCCTATCGCCTCATAAGATAATACATCGTCCAGGTAACTTCTATTCTCCGGATATAGCATTTCATCTGCCGAGGTAAGTCCGCTCTCCTCAATGGCATGAATATGCATTTTTCGTATTGCAATTATTCCACCGAGAAGGTCGGGAGCCTTGTCCGGCTCCGGCTGATGAAGCATTCCCTTATATCCCGCCCCCGTTGTTCTCGGTTTGTTTGTATAAATTCTCGGAATAATCATCAATTTATCTGATACCTGTTCATTTAATTTGGACAGGCGGTTCACATAGTCACAGATTGCAATTTCATTGTCCGCCGAACAAGGGCCCACAAGTACAATAAATTTATCCGATTTCCCCGTGAAAATATCTCTGATTTCCTTATCTCTTTTTCTTTTTAACTCCACAATATCCTTTGACATAGGATATTCTTCCTTCAACTCTGACGGAAGAGGCAGTTGTTTGTTTACTTTCATTCCCATGGCTTTTCTCTCCTTCGCTGTTATTCCAGTTCAAATGCCCCTGTATATAACTGATAATATTTACCTTTTTCTTCTATAAGCATTTCATGTGTACCGCGTTCAATAATATGTCCCTGCTCGAGAACCATAATGACATCTGAATTTCGCACGGTAGAAAGGCGGTGTGCAATGACAAAAACAGTTCTTCCTTCCATAAGTGCGTCCATTCCTTTTTGAACAATCGCCTCGGTTCGGGTATCAATGGAGGACGTAGCCTCATCTAAAATCATTACCGGAGGATCTGCAACCGCTGCTCTTGCTATCGCAATCAACTGTCTTTGTCCCTGCGAAAGATTTGCTCCGTTTTCTGTCAGAAGCGTGTCATAACCTTCCGGCAGACGTGTAATAAAGTCATCTGCCCCCGCAAGTTTTGCCGCCGCAATGCAGTCTTCCTCTGTCGCGTCTAATCTTCCGTAACGGATATTATCCATAACCGTTCCCGTAAACAGGTTTGTTTCCTGAAGAACAACTCCGAGCGAACGCCTTAAATCCGACTTTTTAATCTTATTGATGTTGATTCCATCATAGCGGATTTTTCCGTCTGCTATATCATAGAAGCGGTTAATCAGATTTGTGATCGTTGTCTTTCCTGCCCCGGTTGAACCTACAAACGCAACCTTCTGGCCCGGTTCTGCATATAAAGTAATATTATGTAAAACCGTTTTATCTTTTTCATATCCAAAGTCCACATCAAACATACGGACATCTCCCGCAAGTTTTGTGTACGTTACCGTTCCGTCCTCCTGATGAGAGTGTTTCCAAGCCCACATTCCCGTGCGTTCTTTACACTCTACAATCTCTCCGTTTTCCTCTCTTACATTGACAAGAGTTACATATCCTTCATCTTCTTCCGGCTCTTCATCAATCAATTCAAAAATTCTTTCCGCTCCGGCAAGTCCCATAACAACTGAATTCACCTGGTTAGATACCTGGCTGACATTTCCGCAGAACTGCTTCGTCATGTTCAAAAACGGTACAACAATGCTGATTCCGATTGCCATTCCGGATAAACTGACGTTAGGCGCTTTTGCCAGCAGTAAAATTCCTCCTGTCAGCGCTACGGTAACATAAAGAACATTTCCAATATTATTTAAAATCGGCATAAGCATATTTGCAAATTTATTGGCACTTTCCGAGTCCGAAAACAGTTTTTCGTTTATCTCGTCAAATGCCTCCTCACATTCTCTCTCATGACAGAATACCTGAACAACTTTCTGTCCGTTCATGATTTCTTCGATGTACCCTTCTGCCTTTCCAAGAGAAGTCTGCTGACGGATAAAATATTTTGCTGAATTTCCTCCGATTTTCTTTGTCACGATGAACATAAATACTACACCGACGATAACTACCAGAGTAAGCCATAAACTAAAATATAACATAATACTAAACACAGTTAATACGGTTACCGATGAAATCAATAACTGTGGAATACTCTGAGATACCATCTGCCTCAGCGTATCTATATCATTTGTGTAGTAACTCATAATATCACCGTGGTTATGCGTATCAAAATATTTTATCGGAAGGTTTTGCATTCCGTGGAACATTTTTACACGCAGTTTTTTCAAAAATCCCTGTGTAATCGTTGCCATCATCTGCGTGAAAGTGACAGCCGAAAGCAGTGACAGTATATAGAAAATCAACAAAATCCCCACATAAGTGACAATCTTTCCACCAACTGCGTCCCAATCTCCCGTCTTCCAACTTGTCTCTACTATAGAAATAATGTTTTGCATGAAAATCGCAGGGATCGAACTGACAACCGCACTGAAAATAATGCAGAAAAAAACGATTGGCATTCTTACCGGATAAAACTCAAATAACGTTTTCAGTATTCTTCCAAGTGTACCTTTTTTCTTCTTTTTATTCATCTTTTTCACCTGCCTTATTCTGGGAAATATATACTTCCTGATAAATTTCATTTTCTGCAAGTAACTGTTTATGTGTTCCGATTGCGTTAATCGTTCCTTTATCCATCACGATAATTCTGTCCGCTTCCTCCACGGAAGAAATACGCTGAGCAATGATAATCTTTGTCGTTTCCGGTATAAATTCCTTAAACGCTTTACGGATAAGCGCATCTGTCTTTGTATCTACCGCACTGGTCGAGTCGTCCAAAATCAAAATTTTAGGTTTCTTTAACAGCGCTCTCGCAATACATAATCTCTGTTTCTGACCGCCGGATACATTTGTTCCACCCTGCTCAATGTAAGTATCATACTGTCTTGGGAACTGTCTGATAAAATCGTCCGCCTGCACCAGTTTACACGCTTCGACAAGTTCTTCATCTGTCGCCTCTTTATTTCCCCAGCGAAGATTCTCTTTAATCGTTCCGGAGAATAGTACATTTTTCTGCAATACAACGGATACCTCGTCTCTCAATGATGTCAGGTCATACTCTCTTACATCAACTCCACCGACTTTTACACTGCCTTCCGTCGCATCATACAATCTTGAAATCAACTGAATCAACGAAGATTTGGAAGAACCCGTCCCTCCAATCACTCCGATTGTCTCGCCGGAACGTATATGTAAATCAATGTTGGAAAGCGCCATCTTCTCGGCTGTTTCCGCATATTTAAAATTGACGTTTTCAAAATCAACGGAACCGTCTTTCACTTCATAAACGGGATTTTTTGGATTTTTAATTGTGCCCTCTTCCTGCAAAACTTCCATAATACGTTTTGACGACTCACTTGCCATTGTAATCATAACGAATACCATAGACATCATCATAAGAGAGTTTAAAATTTGAAAACTGTATGTCAGAAGCGCCGAGAACTGTCCGACATCTAAGTCAAGTCCCCTTGATGTGATAATAACATATGAGCCAAAATATAAAACAAATATCATAACCGTATACATGCAGAACTGCATAAGCGGGTTATTGAATGCCAAAATTTTCTCTGCCTTCGTAAAATCTTTACAGATATTATCTGCCGCCTTTTCAAATTTCTCTTTCTCATATTCTTCGCGCACATAAGATTTTACAACACGCATTCCTTTAATATTTTCCTGAATGGAATTATTCAACTTATCGTATTTTTTAAATACCTGCTTAAACAACGGCATAACCATTCGGATAATTAAAAACAATCCCACTGCCAGTATCGGAACTAATATAACAAATATCCATGCCATTTTTCCTCCCATAATAAATGCCATTGTAAAAGAAAAAATAAGCATAAGCGGACAACGGATTGCCACCCTTATCAGCATCATATATGCCATCTGCACATTCGTCACATCAGTTGTAAGCCTTGTCACAAGTGACGAAGTGGAAAATTTATCAATATTGGTAAAGGAATATGTCTGTATCTTATAAAACATATCTTTTCTCAGGTTTTTTGCAAATCCGCATGAACCTGTAGCACAGACAGAGCCTGCTATCGCGCCTGCAAGCAATGCACAGCCTGCCATCAAAATTAAAATTCCGCCATAAATCGCAATTGTCTTGAATTCACAGCCTGCCTTAATCTCATTTACAAGACGGGCAATTACAAATGGAATAATACACTCCATTATAACTTCCAAAGAAACAAAAACCGGTGCTAACGCAGATGGTTTTTTGTATTCCCGAATGCTTTTTGAAAGTTCTTTTATCATTTTTTCTCCTCCTTTATCGTATTTTTTTACATGGCAATAGATTTATTATAATACTTTTTTCCTCTGTAAATCAAACAAAATTTAAAGGAGAACGCAATAAATTTATCACGTTCTCCCTTTCTTCGCCTAAAGGCTTTTTTCTACTCTTCATAAAAATCCTGCTCGCTAAATCGAACTTTTCTCCTGTTTAATTCGGGGATCATCATTTCTCCCCAACTGTAATTCGGCATATATGCTCCCTGATATAGAGAAACATATTCGCTTGCTCCCGATAAGTAATCATACAGATCACACTTTACGATATCTATATTCAGCCTCCGCAATCCTCTTTGGGATTCAATTACTTCCTCTTCCGTATATTTCTTCAGCACATTTTTAAGAATCATCACTGTCTGTCTGATTTTAGCCAACGCTTTTGTACTCATCGGCTCATCTTCCCATAAAACCGATAAAATCTCTTCGGCAGATATAAATCCACCTCTTTTATCTACGAGAAGAGCCAGTAATTCTCTCGCTTTTGCATTTTGTATCGGGACTGCTTTTCCATTGATAAAAATATCAAAATGACCAAATGTGCGTATATAAATACCTTTGCAGATTATATTTGTTTTCACCGCTTCTGTCGTTCCCGCATCAGTTTCCTGACATTGAATCCAGATGATAAGCGATTCCGTATACACATCTTTGAATACCTGATACGCTGCTTTTACAGAAAGCGTGCGCTCTTTATATTTAACCGGGAAAATTTCCTCTCCCCTGTCCTCGCCTTTTTTCAAAAGTATGTTTTTTGAAAAACATTTTCGGAATTTTTCGCGATATTCAGGGAGCACCTGCCCGCAGATCCAGTCAAACGCTTTAGAATATGAAGCGATAACACCATCTGCGTAATAACCCGGAACCATTCCCTCACTCTTCTCAAATGCATCTAACGATAGATTATAGACCAGATTAAAAACCGGTTTTTGACTTTTTCTGTTTAAATTATTCTCCAAACACTGTTCTGCCAGTTCTCCGCTTCTCATTTTTGTAATATCATCACAAAATATAATTGCATGAGTCGGTTGTTTCTCACTGTCAACTATTACATAGTATGTGAACTTATACCATTTCCACCGCTTCTCTGCGCTTAAACTTTTTATCCTCACACACAGACTGCCGTCTCTTGCTTCCTTTTTCATGTTGTAAAATGCCCTATGTACTTCCCACAAATATTCATCTTCTATAAATTGCGCATTGACGATTTTTAGCGGTGATAACGATTCAGGAAATTTTTCTAATATTTTACCGGCTCTTCCCGTAACCGGGATAAAACAGTCTGTATGAAATTCGTATTTCAAAATAATTCTCTCAGACAGTTCAGCCGCTTTCTTAAAAAACATTTCCGACTGCTGCAGTCTATTTATCTTTATCTCTTTTTTCTTTTTTTCCGTAATATCGAGGAAGGACACAACGGCTGTCACCGCCTTCCCCTCTTCATTACATTTAACGACAGATTTTCCGTACAGCCATCTTGTAACACCGTCTATCCCTCTCGACTGTACTTCTACTGTACCTTCTTCCCCCTTCACTATCTTTCCATAAAACTTCAGATAGTCCACAACACTCTCGTCCAAAATATATCCTGATTCTATCAGACTGTATGGCATATTTAAAAATTTTTCCGGAAGATTATATTTCGCAGCCAACTCTACCGGAATGTACGCCGTCTTTTCTTCAACTTCAATTCGGATTACGATTTCCCCGTTTTGAAGAGTTGCTGCCTGATACATTTTTTTTGGAAATTTCATATATCCCGAAACATTTATCAGAGTACATAAAAGCATTGGTTTTTGTTCCCGTCCCACGCAGTGAACGCGCGACACCTCATACCATGTGAAACTGTTATCCTTGCATCTGAGACGACATTTAAACTTAGGATTTTCCGGGTATTCCGTTTTCAATAACAAAAATCTGCGAAATTCTTCCAAGTCCTCCGGGTGAACGATTTCTAATACAGAATTGCCAATATGTGTTTTAAAATCTCCCAAGTTTTTGTATTTTAACTCTGTAATTAATAATTCATTCAAGTATGAAACTTCAAACTTATCCTGGTACAGGCTTAACAGGCCAACCTGTTTAGACATTCTTTCAATCCATTCCGATTGAATACCCTTTTCTGCTCTCAATACTTCGTCCTCCTAAAAATTATTTCAATCTTCCAAAAACAATTATTCTTCCATTTGTAGTTGTGTTATAACATGTTGAAAACCCCACGATTCTGTCTCCATCTTTTAACTCCGTATCACGGTATCGGACCGCCTTTTCCCGTATTCTGTTCAACACTTTTGTGCGCGCATCTGCATCATTGCACTTCGGATTAAATACAATACTATCATAAGCGTCTGTGTAGACACAGGCAAAAATTTCAATTTTTTTCGTACTGTCCGGAAGAAAGAGAGTTGCCGAAGTATGACTTTCAAAAAATTCTTTTTTCTGAAAAGACGGCAAAATTCCAAACATAACATTGCCCGCCATATGATGCCCGTAAATCAGAGAATAGAAATCGTGAAAATTCCGTTCATTGCGATAGTCCAGAAACAGACTGCCTGATAGCGAAAAACTTCCATCTACCGCTTTATTGATATACTCCATGTTTGTTTTTCCCTGCACTATCGGATAATCGATTTTTGTGTTATCCACAGTCAGCCATGCGCAGACATCTGGATTCAGTTTTTGTAATTCTTTCAGCGATGGATTTGCCCCTTCGCCTGAAGGTTTATATTTATATATCAGTTCACTGTTTTCAGCGCCTCTATAGACGCTGTATGTATCCCACAAACCCAATCCGCTATACAAAAGCAGTATACAAATCAATACCCAGATTATGCAGTTTACCACTTTATCCGCCGCCCTTATCCATGTTTGTACCCGCATGTCAGATTCCTCTCCTTCTAAAAAGGTTGACTACTTTTCCTTTGATTTTCTTCTGAGAAACCGCTCCAAAAAATCGGCTGTCACTTGCTGCCGGGCGATTATCACAAAGCAGAAAAAAACTGTCTTTCTCTATCCTGTACGGATAAGTAATTCCCCCTGCAATAGGTTCAGTAGGAAAGAAGACCTCTTCCTGCTGGATATTCCCATTCACAAGCAACCGCCCTTCCTTATCTAATTCTATCGTATCCCCTTCACGTGCAACGATACGGGCAGCAATACTTTGTCCGCCGCTTTCAAATACCACCACATCTCCCACCTGATAATCTGTAGTCAGGCGATAATAAATTGCGACATCTCCATCACGAAGGCGGGGATACATTGTTTCTCCTTTACAAAAAAGCACTCCGAATACTAAGGTAAACATTGCCACCACTACCGCAAAGACAATTGCCAGTTTTATCAAAAAATATACAACTAACTTTTTATTCTCCATGTCCGCCCCTTTAATGTTTTCTTTTGGCAATGATACACGTTATTACCGCTCCTGCTCCCAGCAATACTAAAATTGCCGGCTCTGCATGGCTTTCATCACCTGTTTTTATCGGGTGAGGAGTCCCTGTTTTTCCCCGATAAAAATTTTCAAACCGGAAAACATCTGCTTTCTCATCAGAACCTTTAATAAATCCCCATACACTCAATGAAAGTCTGTTATTTTCCGCTTTTTTTACGGATACATTTACTCTGTATTCTCTATTATCTAAGTTCCAGTTTTTATTTCCCTCTGTTTTTTGTCTAATGATATATTTGTAGTTTCCGGGAGTTGTAAAATAAATCGTCTTAAATGCCGCTTTACATGCGCCGATAATTTTCACTTCTCTTGTTGGCGGAACCGGATTTTTCGCTTCTTCCGGAATAATCTCAAACACAAACGGTATGTCCTGACCTATATTTTTATCTGTCCCTGCTTTGAGCCCGATATCATTTTCTATCTCAAGATTTAATGGTATTTTATTTTCTTCCGCCTCTGTTCTAAGACCTCCCATACATATAACTGATAAAAGCAGAATACAGAATGCAAAAAATATTTTCCGATTTTTCCTTTTATTTCTATTTACCTTTTCCATAGATTCACCCTGCTCTATCTCCTTTCGTGCTAACTTACTCGAGGGGAGACAGTGTATTTGTCCCCCCTCCGCTCTTTCCATATGATTTTATATTATGCCCGACGATTTCTTCTTTTCTTTGCTAAGAAGAGAACTGCTGCAAATGCTGCTAAAATTACTCCTGCTGCATACGGAGCCACATTTAAAAGAATACCTGTTGGTGTGATTTCATCTCTGTTGTTTGTAAATACAACTTTATTTGTATTCTCTACAACCTTATATTCTCTATTTGTATCTGCATTGTCTTTGTTCTGATCGTTTACCGTAACTGTTGTTGTATATCCATTCTGTCCGTGTTCAGTTTCATACAATGTATAGTCAGTATCTTTTGGAAGTTCAGGCACTACCAGTTTTTCTCCGCTTTTCAGTGAAAATGTTGCTTCAGTTCCTACAACAATCTGAACGTCCTCTGTCTGTGTGCCTGCTTTATGTAATTTTGCCTGAATGGCAGAGCCGTTTTTCAGAGAATCGTTTTCTTTTACCGTGATATGAAACTCGAATGCTTTCTCTGTTTCTCCGGAAGCACCCGTTACGTTTTTCTCTACTGTCAGGCTTTCTGTTTTATAAGTATTCACAAATTTTAAAGGTACTTTTTCTCCTTCTGCCTGATTCTGATCATTTAACTTTTTAGCCACAAGAGATGTCGGATTTCCATCTTTATCTACATATACGTCCAACTGATATTTTGTGTTATCATAGGACATTCCTGTACCCTGTCCCGCATTTTCCGATACTTTATATCTGTAAATTGCCGGTTTGTTATGCTCAAACTGAACTCCGCTAAAGTCAAATTGTGCAGTTGTGTCCTTTGCCACTTTCTTTCCGCCCTCATCGGTTGTCTGCGTATCCTTGTCAAACTGCCCTGACTGAATTGCATCTGCACCCTGCAGTTCTTTTCCTTTTTTGACTTCCAGATTATTCTCTTTTGTATTTGGTTGAACGTCAAGCGGCTCGATTTTAAAACTAAATTTTTGATTTGGAACGATTGAACCACCATCTAATACAACATATTTTTCAATCTGAAGATTTCCGCCCGTCGTCACATGACCTGCTGCTAAAACGCTTCCTCCAATCATTGAGCAAAGTAACATTGCTCCCGTTGTTACCCCAAGTAATTTTCTTTTTAAACCCATAATATTGTCTCCTTATAAATATTTTTCTTTTGTTACACAGTTTTCTATCTGTTTTAAATCATGTTTTTTCTACCTCCCACTCTGGCTTTTTTTGAATGATAACATTGTTATCGTCTGCATTTAGTTATCACATAGTCTTCTTATCGTTATTTCTAATAATTTTCTGCTTTTCTTTCAAAGTATGCCTTTGGGTGCGCGCATACCGGGCATTCTTCCGGCGCCTCATCACCTTTATGAATATAGCCGCAATTATTACATTTCCAACCTTTCGGGGCATCTCCTTTAAATGTTTTCTCCCTGAGCGGCATCTGTTAAATTCTCTTCCAAAGTTCCTATTCCAAGCAATTCTTTAAACCACATTTTTGCATGCTCTTTCTCCTGATTAGCAGTCTCTTCAAAAATATTTGCAATTTGTACAAATCCGTTTTTTCTCGCTGCGGAAGCAAAGTATGTGTACTTATTTCTTGCCTGAGACTCCCCCGCAAACGCTTTCTTTAAATTTTCCTCTGTCTCTGTTCCTGCATATTTAGACATATATATTCTCCTCCTTCTGTCATACTCTTTTACATTTTTCTTCATCTTCTTATAATACACATCTGTCTTGTACACAACACTTTCAGCCAAAAGCAATCGTTTCTTACATTGTTTTCCCACTTTATACATACAAAAAGAGAGCGCAATACATTTATCGCGTTCCCTCTGTTTAACCCTATATGTTTTCACTCCGGATTGTTTCGATAATATTCTGTTTTTCTACCTTTTTCACCGCATACTGCATCGTTAAACACAAAATGATAAATACAAACAGAATGCAGATAATTACCTGTTGATACGGCACAATATATGACATTTCCAAAATGTTCGTAAACTGTCTGTAGAAAATGTATGACAGACCTAATCCAACCGGAACGCCATATAAAAGCGATTTCGTTCCATACAGAAAACTTTCATACCATATCATTTTCTTAAATTCTTTATCCGTCATTCCGACAGACCGCAGCGTAGCAAATTCTCTGCTGCGCAATGCCACGTTTGTCGTAATCGTATTAAATACATTCGTAATACCGATAATGGAAATGACCGCCACAAATCCATATAAGAAAATGGAAATAATCAGATTGATACTGTTATTTTCTCTCGCCTGTTCTGCAAAATCCATATACGTCCAGCCGTCTTTTCCTGTTATTCTTTCCATGTTCTCACGAACTTTCATTGTGTCCTCGGCATCTATATATAGCCCGTCATATCTGAAATCCCGATGAGACATCCACTCCTCCGACACAATCACATTTACCCCGTAATAAAAGTTTTGTGTAAATGGAAACCTGTCTGCACGTTTGACAATCTCAATTTCTCCGCCGTCAAACTGTAATTTTTCCCCTTCTTTCACCGACAGTTCATGGTATTTTGTCTTTTTCGCTTTCTCATCTTCTTCATCCCGAACAAAAGAAATACTTGTATCACATAAAATACCTTTATCCTTTACTTCTTCATAGGACAATCCCAATTCCTTTGCAAACGCTTTATATGTTTCGTTGGAAAGGGAATAAAATACATATTGCGCTTCTTTATCTTTCTCTTCCTGCGTAAATTCTTCTATGCCTCTGCTCTTTTCTGCCGTCTTTGTAAAAGAAATATTTTTCGGATCTCCTATCCAAACTTTTACAATCTCCGCTTTCTTTACTCCGTCTACCTTGCTTGCTCTTCTGAAAATTTCTCCCTGTTTTCCCAAATCGTCCTCATCATAATGTGCAATCAAGTTATAGTCCATTTTCGCAAATTTCATGTTCTGCATTTCCTGTCCGTATATCCTTACGGAACTGATAGATAAAAATAGTACAATACTGATGAAAATGGAAAATACGGTTATTCTGTATTTTTTTCGACTTCTCTTTAAATTTTTTCTCGCAATCTCTCCCTCTATCCCGAAAACTTTTCGGAATAGTTTTGATGTACGAAGTTTCTTCGCTTCCAATTTTGTATCTTTCGCCTCACGAATTGCCTCCATAGGCGAAACTTTTTGTGCTTTCTTTGCCGGAATAAGGGAAGAAATATAAATCATAACAATCGCTATCGCCACGGCAATAAGAATTGCCACAACGGACACATACATTTTTAATTCAACTTCCCCGCCAAACGACGTTCCCTCTAAAATCTTCATAACAACCTGAAGAGTACACCAGATTGCCCCTACGCCAAGCAGGACGCCGAGAGGAATGGCTATAATACCTAAAACTACTCCCTCAAACAAAACATTTTTCCGTATCTGCTTAGAGGTTGCTCCGACACTCACCAGCATGCCGTACTGTTTCAATCTCTCTGTAATAGAAATATCGAAACTATTTTTAATGACAAAAATTGAGGTCAGTAAAATAATGCCGATAACCATTCCCGCCAGTACTTTCAATACGACTAACACATTCGCATTTACGACTGCTCCCTGAAAGTCAAGCAGTATATTATTAATCTGTAACTCATGTAATCCCAATTCTTTTTCAAGCATTTCCCGAAATGCAAATGTATCTTTCGGATTTTTCATCAGCATGGCAACATCTATATTTTCACTGATTTTTTCATCATCGGATATTGTAAACAAACTACACCCGAGCATCCCCTCTTCACTGTGGAATTCAACTGCCGACATTCCTGAAATACCCGACACGGTATATTCCTTTTCTTTGCCGTCAATATTTAATTTCAGTTTGTCGCCCACTCGGATTTTTGTGGTGTAATCTCCCCAAAAATGTTCGGGAATTACAATTTCATTTTCACTCTGTGGAAATTTCCCACTCTGTAAAATCATTCCCAAATCCGAAAAATTTTCCTTTTTTACCGCACGCACTTTAATCTTCGTTGCATTTTCTTCGTTTACTCCCTCTTCATACTGTAATGAAAGAGGTTTCGCATTGCCGATTGTCTGTATAACGATTTTCTTTTCTGCCTTTTCGTTGTGCAAAAGATATTTCTGCTTATCTTTCGGCACATTTTCAACCAGAATATGATAATTTCCCGAATTTTTCTTTGCAAAATCGACAAGGCTTCCCTGCATACTGGATACAAAAGTTGTTATCGCCGTAATTAGCGCCACCGAGAGTAAAATTTCAAAAATCGTAAGAACCGTTCTTCTCTTATTCTTCTTCAGACTTTTTACCGTGAGTTCATTTAAAATATTCATAAACTACCTCACTTTCTCATCTTTTACGATTTTTCCGTCTGCGATAGTGATAATTCTATCTGCCTCCAGCGCAATATTCTCATCATGCGTAATCAAAAGAATGGTCTGGTCATATTTTCGATTTGTCATTTTCAACAGGTCAATAATTTCTCTTGACGCTTTACTGTCTAGGTTCCCTGTCGGTTCATCTGCCAGCACAATTGCCGGGTGGTTAATTAGCGCTCTTCCGATAGAAACTCTCTGCTGCTGCCCTCCTGACAACTGATTTGGCAGATGCCCTCTTCTGTCCGTCAGGTTTAATATAGAGAGCATTTCTTCTAATTTTTCTTTTTCCACCTGTTTACCGTCCAATCGACACGGCAGCACTATATTTTCCTCCACAGTTAAAATTGGAATTAAATTGTAAAATTGATAAACCAGCCCTAACTGTCTTCTTCTAAAAATTGCCATTTTGTCTTGATTTAATTCAGAAATTTCTGTTCCGTCAATATAAATCTTACCCGACGTCGCTTTGTCCACTCCTCCAATCAAATGAAGCAATGTAGACTTTCCGCTTCCCGAAGCACCTATAATCGCAACAAACTCTCCTCTTTCCACAGAAAAACTCACATTATCCAAAGCCCTCACTTCCGTATCGTTTACTCCATATGTTTTACATAGATTTTCCACTTTTAAAATTTCCATAACTGTCCTCCTTTTTCCTTTTGACAGTACCATCATATCTGACGAAAGTGACTTTAAAGTGACTCTGTCGATATTTTATTGTTATTTTTTTCAGGAGGCATTTCCGGTGTGGCTATTGTATCCCGAAAATATTGCGGAGTTATCCCGGTATGTTTCTTAAATGTTTTATAAAAATGTGATAAGTCATAAAAACTGAGTCTTTTTGAAATTTCTCCTATGGGAATTCCGGACTGCAGCATCATTTTAGATTCCTCAATCTTTCTATGATTGATATATTCATTAACGGACATGCCTACTTCCTCTTTAAATTTCCGGCGCAGCGAACTTTCTGACAGATAGAATTGCTCTGCCAGTTTCGATATCTTTATGCTGTCATAAATTTTCAGGTTAATGTACTGCAAAACGCATTGAATCAGCGAAGATTTTGCACGGACAGATACCCCGTGAAGTTCTTTTGTGAAATGGATAATAGCACTGTCTCTTGTGACCAAAACCCCCATAAAGTCCTCTTGCTTCTCTAATTTTCTAATATAGTAATTTCTAAGTTTAATCACAGATAAAATGTCTTTCCCCATTTGAATTGCCAAAGAGGATAATTTTTCCAAAATAGTAATCGTATAATTTTTTTCCGTTTGAAGAGAACTGCTTGTCAGAATTGGAAGAACACTCGTCCCAAGTTCCGCCAGACCGCTTTTCAACTTTTCGAGATCCCCCTGACTTACAAGATTCATAATTTGATTTTCATAATAAAAAGTATAGCGCTCAACTCTAAATGTATTGTAAAGTTTTCCTTCAGAAAATGGTTTTTCAGTTCAAACTGATTTTCCTCCACCTGTTTATGCAGTTCTGCCGAATAACCGTCTTCCAGTTCCATATCAAACAAAAATCCCAACAGGGAAAGATAATCTCTAATATCTCCCAACGGATACACCGGAAGTGTCGAATAATATTCCCAGCATTCCTCTTCTTTTAACATTTTTTTATTCTTCTCCGTCATATTATTATAGACAAGGGAAAATGTTTTTCTCGAAACGTTATTGATTCGGAAAGCCCCCATGACAATCTTTACATTTTTATATTTTAGACAGAGAAAAATTTCATTTAATATGCCACTGTAAAATTCAACAGCATTTTGTGCGATAATTCTTTTTTTAAATTCATAAGAAATGGGATATTTGTAAATAGATGTATAACTTTTCAAAATCTCGTTCGTCTTTTCATCTAATACCCACACCGGCATCTTCAGTGCAACGTGTAATGCCTTAATTTTCTTTAAATCCTGTTCATTTATCCTCATGTATTAACCTCTTTCGTTTTAATATACCGCAAAAAATTTCAGGACAAATTCCGTTCCTTTCTGTTTTTCGCTGTGAACCTCTATATCCCCGCCCTGATGTTTTACAATGCTTTTTGTGAATGCAAGTCCAAGTCCGACACTGTCCTCCTTAGCATTTTTACTTTTGTAAAACCGCTCAAAGATATGAGGCAAATCTTCTTCATCAATCCCCTCTCCGTTATCCCATATACTTATTTTCGTATAGATATAATTCTCTTCCCACGATATTTTTACTTTTGTCGCACCATGTTCAATAGCATTTTTTACGATATTGCATATGCCTTCTTTTGTCCACCGAAAATCGCACCACGCCTTTGAGTTCTCTTTTCCGTTCTTTTCAATGATGCTTCCCGTAATTTCGCATAAAGCACAAAATCTGTCTTCAACTTCCGCTATCAAATCTTTTACCAAAATTTCTTCCTTTTTCAATGTAAGTGTCCGGGAATCTAACTTAGCCAAATTTAATATTCCTTTTACAAGCCACTCTATCTTCATCATATCCTTTTGCATATTGTCCAAAAACAAATCTTTTTTCTCCTGCGGCAAATCCATTCGCAGCAATTCATTTGCCATATGTAAAGAAGTAATTGGCGTTTTTAACTGATGTGAAATATCCGCCAGAAATTTCTCCAACTCACATTTGCTCTCCTCCAAATAAGCATTCTTTTCCCTTAAAAGCATTGTAATGTCATATACTTTGTTTTTCAAAATGCTGGCTTCTCCTTCTTCATTATCATGTAACTGCAACGTTTCTCTGTCGGACAAAATGTCCTCACAATATCTTTCCATTTCCCGCAGTTTTTCACTCTGTTTTTTCTTGTCATACCAACTGACCGAAAAAAATAAAATGCCATTCAGCAGACAAATACCCGTAATCTCAAGCGCCATGGATATCGGACTGAAATCGCTCTTCTCCACCCCATATTTTCTTAATATGTCCGTTTCGCCCTGCTCCTCACCGTAAGCCGACAAAATTTTTTCTGTCGTATCGTACAGCCACCCGTTTATTTTTCTTTCTTTTGCCATTCCAAACAAAATACATACGGAAAAATTAAATATCATACAGCAACAGAGTATTCCCAACCATTTTTTCTTTTCCACATTAGCCTCCTATTTTATATCCCATTCCCCTTACCGTTTTAATTATGTCCGGTTCATAAGGATTATCCTCTATCTTCTCTCTCAACCTTTTTATGTAAACAGTCAGCGTGTTATCATTAACAAAATTTCCCGAATCGTCCCATATATGGGACAATATTTGATTTCTTGTTAAAATTCTTCCACGGTTTTCAAAAAACAATAATAAAACTTTGTACTCCAGCGCAGTCAGTTCCAACTGTTTCCCATTCTTATAAGCAACCTTCTCTTCTAAATGAATGGATACATTTCCGATAATCAGTTCCTGTTTCCTGCTGTCCTCAATTCCCGTAAGCCGGATTACATTTTTCACCCTGGAGACAAGTTCTCTTGGCCGGAAAGGTTTCGTAATATATTCATCTGCCCCCAAATTAAATCCCTTCACAATGTTTTTCTCTTCGTCCAGCGCCGTAAGGAAAATAACCGGTATCTTTTTCGACTGTATTTTCTGAAAAAATTCAAAACCGCTTCCGTCCGGAAGATTCACATCGAGAATCAGCAACTGCGTCTTCCCTTTTTCCAGTTTCTCTCTTCCCTCCGAAACACTCATTGCCAGTTCCGCACAATATCCTTCACTCTCTAAAAGAAACTGCAATCCTTCTCCTATATGCCTGTCATCTTCTATTATCAAAATCTGAATCATCTTGTCTTCCCTCCTAATTCATTCATACCACTGGTATTATACATTAATTTGCACAAATTAAAAGTATTATTTTTATATTTTTTAGATAATTTATTGCTCATTTTCTCGGTTTGTTGTATAATAATAAGTATCAAGACAGAACGAAATATACATAAAGGAGATAGTGCTATGGTAAATTTATTAGTAGGCCCAAAGGGCAGTGGTAAAACACAACAAATGATTGATTTTGCTAATGAGAAAGCAAAAACATTGGACGGAAATGTAGTTTTCATCAAAAACAGCCATAATGATACATACAATGTTTCTTTTGATATAAGAGCAATATGTATGGCTGATTACCCATCTATCCGAAACATCGATGAGTACACCGGTTTTATCTACGGCATGGTTAGTTGTAATCACGACATTGAGTGTATTTTTATTGATGGTATTTTAAAGCAATCCGACATTTCACTGGAAAACATGCCTCGTTTCGTAGAAAGGCTCAAAACCATCAGTAAACTTCATCATATCGATTTCTACCTGAGCATCAGTGCAAAACGCGAAGACTTAAGCGATATCGATTTAACTGACTGTCAGATACTCAATTAAATAAAAGAGGAAAATGATTTTTCACTCATTTTCCTCTTTTTATGTCCTATTTCATTGATAAAACGGTATTGGCGTTCTTTCCTTTTGTATATTCTATTGTAACGTTCTGTCCAACCTCATACTTAATCACATCTATAAAGTCTACAACAGATACATCGAATATTTCATTGTTGCCTTCTAACATAATATAGAAGTGGGAATTTCCTTCGATAACGCCCTGTGCAATCTTACTGATTTTACCGCTTACCGTCTGCACTTCACTTGTCTTTTCTTCCTCTTTGACAACTCCGTCTGTCACTAGCAACTGATTATACTGCTTTTCACAGCCACTGACCGTATCGCCGATTGCTACTAACTGATACTTCTGCACATTTACCATCGCATATTTCTTGACAAGTCCGGCGTCATCTTTCAATGCGATAAAATAGGTCGGCTCCCCTGAAATGTTTAACAGCAATGGGAACGTTGCCTTATATTTTAAATGCTGCACCTGTCCTTCTGCCGACGACATGGCTGATTTCTCCGTCGCACCTTCAATCGGATAGAATTTTGTCTCCATTGTGCGCTGATTCATCAATACAAATCCAACGTTAGATTCATCTCCACTTACCGATGTCACACCTGTATATACCCACACATCGTCATCAATGGCAAGATAATTGTATCCGTCTGTTGTTTTCAGACAGTCTTTCTGTCCGAGTATACTGTTAAAATATCCGTGTTTCAAAGAACCGTAGTAGTCATACAACTGTACAAGTAAATCCGCGGAATATGCTCTGTCAATCCACGATGGCGCTTCATCAATGGCGTAATCTTTTGTCTCACCCGTAACCGCATTACATAAAACAACTCTTCCAATTGTCTCGCCGCCAAATAATCCGATATTGAACTTCTTCACCGGACAAACCCAATATGGTGTTCCGTCATCGTCTGTCTCAAAACTTAAGTCATTGAAAATATATGTCGGATATTTGAAACGGAGATGTCTGTAAATATTGCGGTTGAAATGCTCGCTTGTCGTGTACTTCATTCCCTCTTTCAATTTAACCAGTTCTGTTGTCTGATTTGCCATATCAATTCGTACATATGCCGGAATCCCCTCCGAACGGTTTGTAAACCACTTAATGATATTGGCATACTTAAGCGGTGACACTCTTACCGGTCTGTCATTATAGTTAATCTGTGTATAGATATCATCTATCTCAAACTGAGAAACCATATCTACCATGCTTCCCATTTTACGGTTTCCCAACAGTGAAGCGGATTCCTTATCCAACAGTGGAATCTGGTCAAAAGACAATTCTTCAATGTCTTTTGTAAATTCTCCCTCTTCCACTTTCAGAAGATTTCTATACTTCTTCGCATTAATGATTGGTGAAGATAACAATGTCCCCACAGCATAAATAACGACAACCGCCACTCCCAAAGTAATCAGCGTCCTCATTCCCTTCGAGGACTTTACTTCTTCTTTCGTGCGGATTTTTTTCTTCCAGCCGTACCATACAATTAACAGTACCATGAGTATAATCAAAAATACCCAAAAGTCTTTGGAGTGAATATTAATTGCCGGCAAAGTAACATAATAATATATTCCCGCAACAATCAAAAATGCAATCACTCCTATGATTTTCATTTTCATATTTTTCATAACTTCCTCCTGTGAAAAGTAATTAGGCTCATTGTATCACTCTTCCCAAAATTGTCAAGCATTCTGCACGGAAAAAGGATTGCCGTTTCATGCAGCAATCCTTTTCTCTCTTATTCCTCTGAACGATTTGCAATTTCTTTTTCCTGCACATCTGAAGGTGCCTGTTCATAGCGAACAAATTCATATGAATATGTGCCTCGTCCTCCCGTCATGGAGCGAAGTGCCGTACAATAACCAAATACACATGTCATTGGAATATCTGCTTCTATTTCCTGTTTTCCCTTTGGAAGCGGTGTCATGCCAAGCACACGTCCTCTTCTCTTATTCAAATCTCCCATAACATCTCCCGTATATTCATCAGGAACAACTACTTTAATATTTGCAATTGGCTCCAACAGTACCGGAGAAGCTTCCATAATACCTTTCTTAAACGCCTGCATTGTTGCGGTCTTAAATGCCATTTCCGAAGAGTCTACAGGGTGGTATGAACCGTCATATAAAGTTGCCTTAACTCCCACAACAGGATAGTTTGCGAGAGGTCCCTTAAGTACAGATTCCTGAAGTCCTTTTTCAACTGCAGGAAAATAGTTCTTTGGAACTGCTCCGCCGACTACTGTCTCTTCAAAAACGTACGGTGTTTCCAAATCTCCCGACGGCTCAAATTTCATCTTAACATGACCGTACTGTCCGTGTCCGCCCGACTGTTTCTTGTATTTTGTATCTACATCGGAAGTTTTACGGATTGTTTCTCTAAACGCAACCTTCGGTCTTTCCAATTCCACGTCAACTTTATATCGTGATGCCAGTTTACTCACAATCACTTCCAAATGCTGTTCACCCATTCCATATAGCAATGTCTGATGGTTCTCACTGTCATTTACCACTTTCATTGTCATATCTTCCGCCATCATTTTTGCAAGTCCCTGAGATACTTTATCTTCATCACCTTTTGTTTTCACTACGTATTTCATATATGTATACGGTGTAGAATATTCTGTCTTTCCATATAAAACAGGTGTATTTTTTGTAGAAAGGGTATCTCCTGTTTTCGTTGCAGTTAATTTTGCAATCGCACCGATATCCCCCGCGTGCAACTCGGATACTTCAATCGGTTTATTTCCGTTCATCACATATAATTTGCCCGGTTTTTCTTCCGTATCTGACTCTGCATTGTATAAAACATCATCACCTTTTAATACGCCCGAGCATACTTTTACAAAAGAATATTTACCGATAAACGGATCTACCATTGTTTTAAATACATAGGCTGTTTTTGCTTTGGAGAAGTTGTAATTCGCCTCAAAAATCTCATTTGTTTTCCGATTAAATCCCGCGCATTCTCTCTTGTCAGGACTTGGGAAGAAACGAACAATATCAGATAAAAGGTTTGCAGCGCCCTGCGCTTCAATATTCGAGCCCATAGCCACAGGTACAATACTTCCGTCCATTACTTCTGTACGCATGGCAGAACGAATCTCCTCAATTGAAAATTCTTCTCCGGCAAAATATCTCTCCATAAAGTCTTCACTCGTCTCCGCTACCGCTTCCATTAAGGCATCTCTCAAAATCTGCAGGTTTGGAAGACAATATTCAGGAATCTCACATTCTTCTCTCTGTCCGATACCTGTATACCTTCTTCCGGCATTCTTGATAACGTTTACATATCCAACCAGTTTTTCATTTTCACGAATCGGCTGAAAATGAGGCGCAATCACTTTGCCATATCTGTCTGTCAACTGTTTTACCACTTCTCGGAAACTTGCATCGTCAACGTCCATTTCCGTAACATATACCATACGCGGCAAATTATACTTATCGCATAACTCCCATGCTTTTTCCGTACCTACTTCCACACCTGCTTTTCCTGAAACAACAATAACAGCCGCATCTGCTGCACTTACCGCTTCTTCCACTTCGCCTACAAAGTCAAAATATCCCGGTGTGTCAAGAATGTTAATTTTTGCTTTTTCCCATTCAATAGGAGTCAATGTCGTGCTGATTGAGAATTCGCGCTTCTGCTCTTCTTTATCAAAATCACTGATTGTATTGTGATCACTGATTTTTCCCATTCGATTAACCGCTCCCGATACATAAGCCATTGCTTCCACTAAACTTGTTTTTCCGCTTCCGCCATGTCCTAAAAGGACTACATTTCTAATCTCGTCTGTTCTGTAAACTTTCATTGTTGGTGCCTCCTTATTTTTCTAGTTCTAATGTATATATTGTACTAAATTTATTGTCTTTTTACAACTCTTTTATATATTTTATACAATATTTTTACATATGTTAATTTGAACCTGTGCGTCTGAACTGTCACATCTCTTACCTCTTTACTTTTTCACTTTAAATCATCATAGCGTTGACATATTTCTTTAAATCAATTAAAATATAAAGAACTAATTTTAATAAGAAAGGATTTTGTCCATGAATATACCGGAAAAAGTCGGATTTATCGGCTTGGGGCTTATCGGCGGTTCAATCGCCAAAGCCATTCGCCTTTACTATCCCGACACAAAAATTATCGCTTTTGATAAGAGCAGAGAAACACTTGCGCTCGCCATGAGCGAGTCCATTATCGATGTTTCCTGCAATACCATAGATAACAACTTTGCAAACTGCTCCTACATCTTTTTGTGTACGCCTGTCGCCTTTAATAACGCCTATTTAAAACAGATTCAGCCTCTGCTTCACGATGACTGTATTCTGACAGATGTGGGCAGTGTCAAGACCTCCATTCACGAGGAGATCGTGTCACTTGGGTTGGAGAAATATTTTATCGGAGGGCACCCAATGGCAGGCTCAGAAAAATCAGGTTTTTCAAACTCTAAGGCAATTTTAATTGAGAATGCCTACTATATTCTCACTCCCTCGGCTGCCGTTTCCGGAGAAAAAGTGCTGCAATACACTGCTTTTATTCAGTCATTAAAGGCACTTCCCGTAGAAATGGATTATCAGGAACATGATTATATTACAGGTGCCATAAGCCACCTTCCCCATATTATCGCATCTGTTCTTGTGGACTTTGTCAGGAACTCGGATACAGAGGAAGAATTTATGAAACGGCTCGCTGCAGGCGGATTTAAAGACATCACCCGCATAGCATCTTCCTCTCCCATCATGTGGCAGCATATATGCACACAGAATAGCAAAAATATTTCATATATTCTCGAAAAATATATAGACGCCCTGCAGGAAATAAAATGCTCCGTTGAGCAGAAAGAAGAAGAGCCATTATATGATTTATTTCTCCGGGCAAAAAACTACCGCGATTCCGTTCCTGAACATTCAGCCGGACCGATCAAGAAAGTTTTCGCCATCTATTGTGATATTTTAGATGAGACAGGGGGAATCGCCACCGTTGCCACTATTTTGGCGTCAAACCATATCAGTTTGAAAAATATCGGTATCGTACATAACCGGGAATTTGAGGAGGGGATTCTCCGAATTGAATTTTATGATGAGTCTTCCTCTTTAAAAGCAGTAAAACTTTTGGAAAAACACAGATATACAGTATATAAACGTTAGGAAAGGGTTAGATATGATTATTAGAAAAACAAAGGGACTTCGAGGAGTTATAAGTATTCCGGGAGATAAGTCTGTCTCCCACCGCGCCGTTATGTTTGGTTCGCTTGCCGGCGGCACAACTGAAATTACTAATTTTTTACAGGGCGCTGACTGTCTTGCCACAATCAACTGTTTTAGAGAAATGGGCATTGAGATTGAAAACTCTCCGGAGAAGATTTTGATTCACGGCAAAGGGCTTCACGGTCTCCATGTGCCGCAAACTATATTGAATACAGAAAACAGCGGTACAACAACACGCCTTCTATCAGGTATTCTTGCCGGTCAGACGTTTGAAAGCACACTGTCCGGCGATGCATCTTTAAATACACGGCCGATGGGGCGAATTATAAAACCGCTTTCTCTTATGGGCGGAAAAATAAAAAGCATACATGGAAATAACTGCGCCCCGTTACATATATCACCGTCCGCATTACACGGTATCCACTATCATTCAAAGGTGGCTTCCGCACAGGTCAAATCCGCTATCTTACTTGCCGGGCTTTATGCTGACGGAATAACTTCCGTGACAGAGCCTGTCTTATCCCGAAATCATACCGAGTTAATGTTGGCGGGATTCGGTGGAAAATTGCGCAGTTTCACTCAGCCTGACACAAATTTACCAACTGTTTCCGTTGAGCCTGAGCCTAAACTGGAGGGACAAAAAATTGTCATACCGGGAGACATTTCCTCCGCTGCATATTTTATTGCAGCAGGACTTCTGATTCCTGACTCTGAAATACTTATTCAAAACGTAGGAATCAATCCAACCCGCGCCGGCATTTTAACCGTATGTCAGAATATGGGTGGCGATATTACATTTTTAAATGAAAAAACAGTGGGTGGTGAGCCTGTCGCTGATTTGCTTGTAAAGACAAGTAATCTGCACGGAACGGTTATTGAAGGTTCCATTATACCGACTTTGATTGATGAAATACCGATTATCGCTGTTCTCGCTTCTTTTGCTGACGGAACTACCGTTATCAGAAATGCCGAAGAATTGAAAGTAAAAGAGACAGATAGAATTGAAACAGTAAGTGAAAATCTAAAACAAATGGGGGGAGATGTCATTCCTACAGAAGACGGAATGATTATTACCGGAAAAGGATATTTGTCCGGTGCTAAAATAGACAGTTTTCTCGACCATAGAATTGCAATGGCTTTCTCCATCGCAGGTCTCGCTGCTGATGGAGAAACAGAAATAATAAACAGCCATTGCATTGATGTATCTTATCCTACATTTTTTGAAACATTGGAATCTCTATTTCTATAGAGAGGATATAATATCATTCTTAAAGTACTGTTCCCCGCCTGCTTTTTTGCAGGCCCGTGGGACGGTCTTTTTTTTGTTTCCAACTCCTCTTCATCAAAAGCACAATGTTTTCCTTCCAAAGTCAGTGTCCCATACTGTTCCAGATTATAACTTGCCGGTTCATATGTCGGATCTAATGCTAATGCTGCACGAAAATGTTTCATTGCAGATACATGTTGATCTGTCATCTCTAAAATTGCTCCATATAAATTATGTGGCTGCGCCGCATCTGGATATTTCTCCATTGCCAATGCTGCCATCTTTTCAGCTTTTATAAAATCATGTTGAGAACAGCATTGTTTTACATCGAAACATAATTGTCTTAATTCTCTTTCTTCCATTATTTCTTTTGTATTTATCATCTGTTCTTTCATTGTATTCATTCCCTTTCTCATTACAATATCTCTTATAGACTCCCTTTGTCTATATTTGTATTGTAGCAGATTGGGTGTTAAATGGGTTTTAAAGTAAACCCCATAGAATTAAAGAGAAATTAAAATTTACTCTTCCCCGCTTTCTTCCACATTCAGCATGCGATATCCTACTCCTATATGTGTCTGGATATATGTCTGATTTGCTTTGTCCTTCTCCAACTTCTTTCTGAGAGACGTCATATATACCCTCAAAGAAGATATATCACTTCCAATTCCATTTGGCCATACCTTCTCCAAAATAAACTGATATGTAAGTACTTTTCCCACATTCTGTGCAAGAAGACATAAAAGACTGTATTCCAGCGGCATAAGATGAATTTCCACGCCCGAAACCTTCACTACCCCCGCGCTGTAGTCAATCATTAAATCTCCATTTTGAAACATGCTTTCATTTGTATTGTCCGTATGCATAATATACTGCACACGTCTTATTGTGGCACGAAGCCTTGCTGAAAGTTCGACAACACTGAACGGTTTTGTCAGGTAGTCATCTGCCCCCACATCTAATGCGGCAACTTTATCTCTCTCATCGCTTCTCGCACTGATAACAATAATAGGAACGACGGACCATGACCGGATTTTCCTAATCACTTCTATTCCGTCCATGTCAGGCAATCCTAAATCCATTAAAATTATATCCGGATTATTTGCTGCCGCAAGCATGATTGCCTGTTTTCCATTCTCCGCAGTGTCAAATTTATATTTTTCCATCTCCAAAGTCGTCACTATTAAGTTGCAAATTGGCTCATCATCTTCAACAACCAAAACATTTGGTTTTGTTCCTTTCATCATAACACAATCTCCTCCTGCTCCAACGCAAATCTAAATACTGTTCCGGTTGGTGCATTATCATATATTTTCAATTCGCTTCCATGCGCCTGAATAATCGCCTGGCATAGCGGAAGTCCAAGTCCCATTCCTCTTCTGCTGTCACTCACCGTATTATTTACCGTGTAATACATATCAAAAACTCTTTTCTTCTGTTCGGCAGTCAGTCCCTGTCCGTTATCTTTCACGGAAAATACTACTTTATCACCACATTTTTTTGCTCCTACTACAATTTCTGCACCTTTAGGTGTATATTTGACAGCATTATCCACGAGATTAATCAATACTTGGAAAATTAATTTCACGTCCATTTTTGCAATCAAAATTTCTTCACAGTCTATCATGATCTTCTGCTGTTTTCCACGGCGGTTAATATGCTTTAATGCCTCTTCAATCACTTCTTCCGCAACTTCTCCCTGGATATTTAATTCCATAGTTCCATTTTCAATCCTTGTCACGGAAAGCAGATTTTCCACAAGATTAATCAGCCACACGGAATCATCATAAATATCCTGATAGATTTTCTGTCTTTTTTCCTGCTTTAACTTTGTTTCATTCGTCATCAGATTTTCCGCATTGCCCGAAATACTCGTGAGCGGGCTTCTTAAATCATGGGAAATAGAGCGCAAAAGGTTCGCTCTCAGCCTCTCTTTTTCAAGCCGCATCTCCGATTCACTTCTCTGTTTGAGAAGTTGTTCCTTCTCCAGAGCCAGAACGCTTTCATGGATAATCGTTCCCATAATTCCTTTTTCAAATGTTCCTATTTTTTCTTTCTCCATATCTACCGCAATAACGGCGAACATTTTCTCTTCGCTTTGTATCGCAAGAAACATATAAGCGGATTCTCTCAAAATCTTTGTAGAAAATCCGGCATCTTCCTTATTCTGATAGCACCATTTTGCTATCGCAACATCTGATTCGTCAAGTTGTCTCGGATTATCATCTTTTTTATATGAGATGGGAATTTCCTTTACCGATGGTTCTCCCATATAGCAATAAATATTTTTCTCTAACAAGTTTCCTAACTGTTCTACTGTCTTTTGCATAATCTCCCTGGCAGTTGATGCCTCCTGCAAACTCCGGCTCGCCTGCAGCAGAAGTTCCGAGCGATATGATTTCATCTCACTTTCCTGCGCATAATTTTTAACCTTCTTTGTCAAAACTGAACAGGTAATTGAGGTGACAAGCATAACTCCAAATGTGATTAAATAATCCGGATTGTATACGGAAAAGGTGAAAATCGGATCTGCAAAGAAAAAGTTAAATGTAAGCACGCTCAGCGCACTTGCACACAGCCCCCAGCAATATCCGCTCGTCAGCAGCGCAACCATTATAACACCTAAAATATATATCATAATAAGGTTTGCGTCTGTAAATCCCAATATGGAAAATATGTACGCTATCAGTGTCGACAGAACAAGGCTGATCATACAATAGAAAATATCTTTTCCTATATAGGTGTATTTTGTTTCTTCCATACATATCCCCCTTTTCTTCCTTATTTTATACATAACGAACCCGACTTTCAAGTTTTACTTTTGTACAAGATAAATTCGCGCAAAAACTAAAGCCGCCTCATTTAGCATGGCAGTCAGAAGTCCGTATTCAAAAGTTGGAATTTCTCTTTTTTCTTCCAGCACAATTCCCATCACACCGTAGATTTCATCTCCCGTCTTGATTGGCAGATACATTGCATCTGCCTCAGGCAAAGTGTGCGTACAGCAGCCTGCTCTCTTTTTATTCGCCATAACCCAGTCTACTACCGCTCTTTCTCTCGGTGTCATCATTTTCTTTAACTCAGATTTGGACATTTCCGGTTTTGGAAACAGCCACGGCCCTGTCGTTTTTTCCCCTTTGCGGATATAAAAGACAACTGAAAGATTCATTAATTTCAACACTTTCTCACTCAGTTCCATCAAAAGTTCTCTTACCGTTTCTATTCTCCTCATTCTTCTGCTGTTATCCAATAAAAGTTGCGTCCGGTATACCATCTTCGCACACTCTCTTACCTGACGCCTCTCTCTCGAGATAATCGTCGTGATAATTATGGAAAATATCAACATCAGCGCAAAAGTAGCGCTGTATTTTCCACTGTAAAAATGAAAACTTTGAAATGGCGGCACGAAAAACCAGTCAAACAACAGCAGACTGATAATCGAGGAAGATACCGCAACATACCTTCGTTTTGTGTACAAGGATAAGAGAAGAATCCCCATAAGATATACCATGATAATATCCGCTTCCATAAGTCTGTTTTGTCTGAAGAAAAGACCGATTCCCGTAGCCGATGCAAGCATTAAAAATTCTTTGAGCAAATCCTTTGCCAGACCTTCAGATTTCTTAGGCAGCGTGAAAATTTCTCTCGTTTTCCGTCTGTACTTTGTCGTATCCGGAATGATAAATATATCCAGTTCCGGCATATATTCACTGATTTTGTCCGTGATAGTCCCCTTTTTCTGTCCAAACCATATGCGGTGATTCGTCCTTCCCAAAACCAGTTTTGTCACACTGCTTACCCTTGCATATTCAGCAATCTGAAACGCTACGTCCTCTCCAAATACGGTGACGATTTTTGCACCGAGCGCTTCCGCCAGATGAATATTTTTATCCCGTATCTGTTTCACCGAACTGTCAGCATTTTGTAGTTCCGGCGTTTCCACATATAACGCCGTAAATTTTGCATGAAAGGCATACGCCATTCTCGACGCACTCCGAATAACTTTCTCACAGGACGGTGCCGTTGAAATACAGGTCATAATATGTTCCCCCTGATATCCTTCACTTCCGTCCACATTTTCATTTAAGATTCGTTCCTGAAGCCCCAGCCTGTTTACCTTGTCCGCCATTCGCCGAAGGGCGATTTCCCTTAAGGCAATTAATTTCTCCTTTGCAAAAAAGTTCTGCAGTGCCCTCTCCGCCTGCACGGTTTTGTAAATTTTACCTTCTTTTAAGCGGGTTATCAGTTCGTCAGGCTCGATGTCAATGAGTTTTACCCTTGTCGCCTCGTCAAAAACAAAATCCGGTATTCTCTCTTTTACATGGATTTTTGTAATACTTTCCACAACGTCATTAAGGCTCTCCAGATGCTGAATATTTACTGTCGTATACACATTAATTCCCGCATCTAAAATTTCCTCGATATCTTCATATCTCTTTTGATGACGCATACCCTTCGCATTTGTGTGGGCAAGTTCATCAATCAGCACTGCCTGCGGTTTTCTTTTTAACACCCCGTCAATATCCAGTTCCCGCAGTTGAATTCCTTTGTATTCCACCATAAGAGGGGGAAGTTTTTCCAGTCCTTCCTCCCTCGCACTTGTTTCCGGTCTTGCGTGGGGTTCAATATACCCCGCTACAATGTCCATTCCCTCTTTCTGTAATTCATGAGCCATATCAAGCATGGCACATGTCTTTCCTACACCTGCCGCATATCCCAGAAAAATACACAATTTTCCCTTTTTATCATTTTCTTTTTGCTTTTCTGCCGCCTGAATCCTCTTTAACAGTTCTTCAGGATTTGCTCTTTCTCCACCCATATTTCTCTCCCAAATACATTTAGGGAGGCATAAACCTCCCTTTTTTATTCGCCTATTGCCTCTGCAATATCAATATTACATTGAAGAACATTTACGGTTTCCTCACCGAAAATACCAAATAATTTATGTGTTGTGTTTTTCTCTACAATCTCTTCCACTTCTTTTTCTGACAGACCACTGCTTGCCGCTACAATAGGAAGTTGGATTTTTGCCGACTCGGGACTGATATGAGGATCAAGTCCTGAACCCGATGCCGTGAGCATATCTGCAGGAATTTCTCCTTTAAACTCTTCTCCCGTCGCTTTTTTATAGCGTTCTTTAAATGCCTTAACATCTTCCTCTACACGTTTTTTCAAGTCTTCATTTGTGGCACTGTAGTTGTAACTTCCTGAAGCCACTCCCGTGTAATCACCATTTTCTTTTTCTTCTTCTGTGTATGTATTATAGTCTACTACAGAAACTCTTCCGTGAAAATATTTATCTCCCTCAAATTTCTGTCCGACTACTTCTGAGCCTACCGCTTCTCCTTCTGCCTTCACAATACTTCCGTTTGCCTGTTTCGGAAAAACTGCCTGCCCTATTCCTGTAAGAAGAAACGGATATGCAACACCACATATAACAAATAATGCAACCGTAATAACTATTGCCCTCTTTATATATTTTCCAAAGTTTTTCATTTTCTCACCTCATATTATAATCCTAATAATGCCAGTAAAGGCGTTACCAAAATATCAATCAGTTTAATCGCAACAAACGGAACGATCACTCCGCCTAATCCGTAAATGCCCATGTTTTTCATCAGCATTTTTTCCGAACGCATCGGTTTGTATTTTACACCACGCATCGCAATCGGAATCAGACACGGAATAATAATCGCATTAAAAATCAATGCAGATAAAATTGCGCTAAACGGTGTGGACAGATGCATAATATTCAGTACTTCCATTTGAGGAATAACTAATGTAAACATCGCCGGAATAATCGCAAAATATTTTGCCACGTCATTTGCAATACTAAATGTCGTCAATGAACCTCTTGTAATTAAAAGTTGTTTTCCGATTTCTACAACTTCCAAAATTTTTGTCGGGTCTGAATCCAGGTCAACCATGTTCGCAGCCTCTTTTGCCGCTGTTGTACCGCTGTTCATCGCAAGTCCTACATCTGCCTGCGCAAGTGCCGGTGCGTCATTTGTTCCGTCACCCGTCATCGCTACGATTTTACCTTCCGCCTGTTCTTTCTTGATGGCATCAATTTTATCTTCCGGTTTACATTCAGCGATAAATCCGTCTACCCCTGCTTCTTTTGCAATCGTCGCTGCAGTCAGCGGGTTATCACCTGTACACATAATCGTTTTAATACCGATTTCACGAAGGCGCTCAAATCTTTCCACAAGTCCCGGTTTTACCGTATCTTTTAAATAAATCACACCATAAATTACATTTCCGACACACACTACCAAAGGTGTTCCTCCCAAACTGGAGATATCGGTAACAATGCTTTCCAAATCTTCCGGTATTTCACCGTTATTTTCCTGCACATATTTTTTAATGGCATCATAAGCACCTTTTCGGATTCTTGTTCCGTCTTTTAAGTTTACTCCGCTCATTTTTGTCTGTGCAGTAAATTCTACGAATTCCATCTGGTCTTTCACTTCGTCTTTAATCTTTGTTCCAAGACGTTTTCCCAATTCGACTACGGATTTTCCTTCTGGTGTCGCGTCGCATAAAGAAGTCATTACACTATAGTCAATTAAATCTTCTTTGCTTTTTCCTTTCACTTCCCGGAAATCCGCTGCAAGACGGTTTCCATAAGTAATTGTTCCTGTTTTATCCAAAATCATCGTGTCCACATCACCGCAGGCTTCCACCGCTTTTCCTGACATGGCGATAACGTTAAATCGCGTTACTCGGTCCATACCTGCGATTCCGATTGCAGATAAAAGACCTCCGATTGTTGTCGGAATAAGACAAACAAGAAGGGCAATCATTGTTGCCATCGGAATTTTTACCCCTGAGTAATCCGAGAAACAATATAATGTCACAACAACAATCAGGAAAATAATTGTCAAACTGACAAGTAATGTATTTAAAGCAATCTCATTAGGTGTTTTCTGTCTGGAAGCACCTTCTACAAGTGAAATCATCTTATCGAGGAAAGATTCTCCCGGCTCAGAAGTAATTTTAATTTTCAGCCAGTCACTGACTACTGTTGTTCCTCCTGTTACGGAAGAAAAATCTCCTCCCGCTTCACGGGTTACCGGTGCCGACTCTCCTGTAATTGCTGACTCGTCTACTGATGCAACTCCTTCTATAACCTCTCCATCATTTGGAATAACTTCATTTGTTCTTACAATAACAATATCACCTTTTTTTAATTCAGACGCATTAATCAATTTTTCTGTTCCGTCTTTTAATAATAAAGTTGCCATTGTATCTTTTTTTGTTTTTTTCAATGAATCTGCCTGTGCTTTTCCTCGTCCTTCTGCCACAGATTCCGCAAAGTTTGCAAATAAAATAGTGATAAACAAAATCACGGTTACTATTCCGTTGTAAATGCGAAGTCCGCTGTCGTCTCCAAAAATTGTAGGGAAAAATGTCATTATCAAACTGATGACAAATCCCACTTCAACGACAAACATGACCGGATTTTTCATCATATATTTAGGATTTAATTTTTGAAACGCACCAATAATGGAAGTTTTCAAAATATCCTTTGTAATAAATTTTGTTTTTTTCTCCTGTTTTTCCATTTTCATCGTAATCCTTTCTAACTCCTATTACAACCATAATGATAAATGTTCCGCAATTGGTCCCAATGCAAGTGCAGGGAAAAATGTCAGTGCGGCAAAAATGTAAACAACGATTACTAATACCACAACAAAAATAACATTATCCGTACGCAATGTACCAACTGTTTCATTTACACGGCGTTTCGCAAGTAAACTTCCGGCAATCGCCAACTGTGCAATCATTGTAATATATCTTCCAAAGAACATGGCTAAACCTGTTGTAATATTCCAAAATGCAGTGTTATCTGCCAAACCTTCAAATCCGGAACCGTTATTTGCTGCGGAAGAAGCGTATTCATATAAAACTTGAGATAAGCCGTGAAATCCTCCGTTCGTAATTCCTTCAATTCCCGCACCGGTCATAACCGCAAGCGCTGAAAATCCTAAGATTAAAAGCGGGTGGATAATTAAAACAAGTGCCACCAGTTTCATTTCTTTTCCTTCAATCTTTTTCCCAAGATATTCAGGAGTTCGTCCGATCATCAATCCACAAAGGAATACTGCCAAAATCACATACATGATCATGTTCATCAGACCGACACCCTTACCGCCAAACACACAGTTCAGCATCATATGTAACATAGGAACGAGACCTCCTAAAGGTGTCAGAGAGTCGTGCATGTTGTTGACCGTACCGGTTGTAAATGATGTAGTCGTTGTCGTAAAGAGTGCCGACTGTGCAACGCCAAATCTCGTTTCCTTTCCTTCCATATTTCCTACGTCCTGATTTACTCCCGCCTGCTCTAAAACCGGATTTCCTGCTTTTTCTGCCTGGAAACATAAAATAAGGCCGACTAAGAATAAAATGGACATTGCTGCAAAAATTGTTCTTCCCTGATTTCCCAAAAGCACTCTCTGTGTTTTTTTCTTCTCTTTTCTTCTCTGCATTGTCATTTTTCCAAAAGTGACAACACATGCTCCCGGAAGTATCATCATACTTAATAACTCAATCAGGTTTGAAATAATTGTCGGATTTTCAAATGGCATTGAGGAGTTCGCTCCGAAAAATCCTCCACCGTTTGTTCCGAGATGTTTTATACTTTCCAAAGCGGCCACAGGTCCCATCGCTAAATCCTGATAATTTCCTTCAAGCGTTTTTATCGTCTGATTTGCATCAAGTGTCTGTGGAACTCCCTGCCAAATTAAAAGTATACCTATAATAATGGAAAACGGAATTAAAATACGTGTTATAACTCTTATCATATCTTCATGAAAATTACCCACATCTTTTTGTTTTCCTGCCAGTCCTCTGCAAAATGCCATACATGCTGAATATCCGCTGGCCGCTGACACAAACATCATAAAAATAATGACCGTCATCTGACTTAAATAAGAAAGTCCTGACTCACCCGCATAATGCTGCAGGTTTGTATTTGTCATAAAACTGATAATTGTATTAAATGAGAGTGTCGGATCCATTGTCTCTATTCCATTTGGATTTGCAAATAATACTCCCTGTAATCTTAAAATAACATACCCTACAAGTACCATCACCGCGTTGGTTATCAGTAAATGTAACGCGTATTGTTTCCAATTCATTCCCTCTCTGCTGATTCTTAGAACTTTATAAATTCCCCCGTCAAGTCTGTCAAACAGCGGATCAGCAAATGTTCTCTGTTTTGTTGCTATATGGTACATGTAAGTTCCCATAGGAATTACAAGAACCAAAAATATAACTAGCGTCAGTGCAATCTGTAACATGACTTTTTTCCTCCAAATTTATGTATCTTTTATAGTTTTTCCGGATAAATCAACGCATAGAACAAATATCCGGCAAGTAATAAAATAAGAATAATTAATAGTATCATTTCTCTTCCTCCCTTATTGCAGCAGTACCTACCTGCTTTTCACACCAGTCAACCAGTAATTTCATACTGCCAAAACAAACTGCCAGAATTAAAATCATTAATAAATCCATAACTAATCCCTTCCTTTTTCTTTCCTTTCTAGCAGAGATTATAATAGCACAAAAGATTTTAAATCAGTATTATAATACAGAGCCTTAATATTAAAATCGTATTAAAATTTAAGTGGATTGTATACAAAAAAGATTGCGCAACTGCGCAATCTCACACAAAATATATTTTACCCCAACGCTACGTCTAATATCATCATCACTAAAAATCCAACAATAAATCCAAGCGTCCCCGCTTTTCCCTCCTCGCCGTCCGCTCCCATATGCGCTTCCGGAATCAATTCCTCCACAACAACATAAATCATTGTCCCCGCTGCAAACGCCAGAAACACCGCAATGGAGGATTGTGTTATATTCGCAAAGACTGCCGCCAAAACAGCAAAGACAGGTTCTACAACTGCTGTCATGCTTCCTATTAAAAATGCTTTTTTCTTCGTCATTCCTTCTTTCATCAAAGGTAATGCCACTGCTGTTCCCTCCGGAAAATTTTGAATGGCAATTCCTATCGTCAACGCAATTGCCCCGGACATTAACGCTATATCTTCTCTGTTTTGACCTGCCAAGGCAAATGCAAGCCCTACCGACATTCCCTCCGGAATGTTATGAACGGTAATGGCAAGAACAAGCATAGATGTACTTCTCTTTAATGTAATCGGTTTCTTCCTCTGTCTTTTATACCACTTCTGCAATAAAAAATCCGCCGTCAGAAGTGTCATGACGCCCAAAAGAAAACCACCTGTAATAACAAGCCAGTCAACCTGATCATTTTCCTCTGCAAACTCTATTCCCGGAAGCAGCAGTGACCATACCGATGCCGCAATCATCACCCCTCCTGCAAACCCCAAAAATCCATTTTGCCAATTTTTGCTTATCTGTCTTTTTACAAAAAAGATACCTGCCGCTCCCAACGTTGTCACCGTAAATGTAACCAAACCTCCCAAAAAGGCGAAAAAAATTCCATTCATACTACTCACACCTCCGCTAGTAATATATGAATGGAATTTTCTTTTGACACATTTATGAAATTTCTTTCAGCGCCTTTTTAAATTGAAATACAAATAAAATTACGGTAAAGGTAACTGCCAAAATATCTGCTATCGGTTCAGCCATATAAACCGCTATCGTTTTATCTGCCGTGAAAATATGCGGCATAATATAAATCAGCGGAATCAGTAAAATAAATTTTCTCATTACCGCAACTAAAATAGATGCTTTTGCATTTCCAAGTGAATTAAACGTCATCTGACACGCCATTTGAACACCGAAAATGAATAAGACTCCCATATAAACACGAAGCGCCGTACTTGTAAAGTTGAGTAATGCTGCATCAGATGTAAACATTTTTGCAAACATTTGCGGGAATAACATAACCAGTCCCCACAACAATACGGCATAACCAAAACTTGCCTGCAGCAACAATTTATATGCTGATTTTACACGCTTTTTGTTTTTTGCTCCATAGTTGTAACTGATAATCGGCTGCGCTCCCTGTCCGAGTCCCTGAAGCGGAAGCATTGCAAACTGCATAACACTTGTTAAAATCGTCATCGCACCTACTGCAATATCGCCACCATATTTTAATAAGGAAGAGTTAAAGCATACAGAGATTACACTTTCGCTTGCCTGCATAATAAAAACGGCAAGTCCCAATGCCAAACTTGGAAGAATAATTTTCCTCTCCCATTTCATATAACCTCTTTTTATTTTTAACTGCGTTTTCTTTCCAAATAAGAAACACAGTACCCATATACAGGATAATGCCTGTGAGATAACGGTTGCAAGCGCCGCTCCCTTTACTCCCAAATTGAAACCAAAAATAAAAATCGGGTCCAATATAATATTAGAAACCGCTCCGATTAAAACGGAAAGCATTCCCGTTTTTGCAAATCCCTGCGCAGTGATAAACGCATTCATGCCTAATGTCAGTTGCACGAAAATTGTACCGACAGCATAGATGTTCATGTAACTTACACCGTATTCAATCGTATTTTCACTTGCACCGAACGCCATTAGAAACTGCCTGTTAAATACTAAAAGTATTGTCGTCAGTAAAATGGAAATAACAATCTGTAAAGAAAAACAGTTACCCAATGTTTTCTCCGCAGATTCCTTATCTCCTTTTCCCATGAAAATAGTTGCTCTCGGAGCGCCACCATTACTGATCAGTGCTGCAAATGCCGCAACAATCATAATTAACGGCATACATACACCCACACCGGTCAAAGCCAATGCCCCTACATCTTTAATATGTCCGATATAAATTCTGTCTACAATATTATAAAGCATATTAATAATCTGTGCTGCCACTGTTGGAAGCGCTAATTTTAATAGTAACTTTCCAACCGGCTCTGTTCCAAGAAAATCTTTATTCTGCTCCATTTTTCTCTTTCCTTTCCAATCCTTCAAAAACATTTTCCAGTATCTTTCCATTTAATTGAAAATACAGTTTTTTCTCTTCTTCCGAAAATCCAAGAAAAATCTTCTCATCATATTTTTTCCGCGCTTTGTCGATTCCCCGAACAATGTCCTTCGCCTGTTCCGTAATTTGAAGATGTATTTTTCTCCTGTCATCTTTGTCGCAGATACGCTGTAATAACCTTTTCTGAATAAGAGATTCTACCCCCTGTGACACATTTCCTTTCGGAAGCATGCGCCAGTATGCAATCTCTCCCACCGTATCCTTTCCGGGATTGTTATGAAGAAATCCCATGATTGTCACTTCTATTTGAGAAAGTTCATACTCTTTTCTCACAGTTTCCAAACATTTATCATTTAATTTGCCCAACCCGCGGATTAGCAAGAGTATGTCCGTCGCACGCTGCATAACAGTCTCCTCCCTTAATAGTTCTTTTTAGAATTGTTCTTTTTAGAACTTTATTCATGTTTCATTATATACTTTCTTTCATTTTTGTCAACTTGGATTCTTTTATTTTTTTGAAATTAGTGTTGACATTATCATCGCCATGTGTTATACAATATATAGAACAAATAAAACAATGTATTTTTCAAGGAGGTATGACCTATGTTATTAGCAAACAGAAATTATGATTTATTTGACGAAATGTTTAAAGACCCATTCTTTACTCGTCCTTTTGAGAATGCCTCTTCACAGATTATGAAGACCGATATTCATGAACAAGATGGTAATTATTTAATAGAAATGGAACTTCCGGGATTTGCCAGAGAAGACATTAAGGCTGATTTGAAAAACGGTTATCTGACAATCACCGCTGAGAAAAACCAGACAAACGAAGAAAAAGACGCAAAGGGAAACTGTATCCGTAAAGAACGTTATACCGGAAGTTGCAACAGAAGTTTTTATGTGGGAGAACAGGTAGCGCAAGAAGATATTAAAGCCGCTTTTAAAGACGGTATTCTTCGTTTACAGGTGCCGAAAGATACACCGAAAGCAATTGAAGAACCACGACTGATTACAATCGAATAAATTTCTCTATCAAAAAAGGCGAGAGTATGAAACTTTTTCTGTAAATAATGTTTTAGAAGGTCTTCTATGGTAAAATATTTTA